>ENA-ORNI01000053-ORNI01000053.1-human-gut-metagenome-genome-assembly--contig:-NODE-53-length-125887-cov-26.0331_pt1 | contig 125887 bp, 124 predicted proteins | sample MGYA00242118_ERZ509028 | MGnify/ENA primary metagenome ERZ509028 (study PRJEB26280, sample SAMEA2338755) | human gut metagenome | biome: human gut; feature: human-associated habitat; material: faeces...
GCCTGTAGCTAGCGTTCATCCTGAGCCAGGATCAAACTCTTCATTGTAAAAGTATCTTTCTCATCTGTTAAGATGATTTTCTTGCTCTGTTCAGGATGCCGTACAATTTATTGACTCTATCTTATATACCTATATCTATTATATAAGCATTGACGGTTCTATTTTAACTTGTACTACTTGTATTGTTTATCAATATTTCAAAGAACTAACGTGGCTCCGCCGCGCCTGCTTTCTTTGCGAAAGCGGATGCAAAGATAAGGACTTTTTCAGATAACTTCCAAACTTTTTTGAAAGTTTTTTGTTTTTATTTTCTGAACCCCTTACTCTTTAGCAGAATGTCAATCATTAGGCTCTGTCTCTCTAGCAAAGCGGGTGCAAAAGTAGACACTTTATACATAACATCCAAATATATTCAACTATTTTTTTGAAGTATTTTGAAAGAAAAACGCTAACTAGCTGAATCATAACGATGTTGTAGAACATGTTTTTTCAACAGGAAAAAGAGGAAGATGGGAATACACAAAAAAATAAGAGTAATAACACTAAAGAGTCAACCTAAGTCAGGTTATGACAGGCGCTATGGAAGAACTTAAAAAAAGCATAGCTTTAGAGAGCATAAAGCTATGCTTTAGCACTCGTAAAGCACTGCTTTAGCATTAACAAACCACCACCCTGTTAATAGCAGGTGGGTACAGAAGGTACATTTTTTCGGGGCTCTCTTACACACGCACACGCACGCGTATTATATAGTACCCCTTATCACCTGTATTGACAAACACTCTGCATTCAATCAGGCGTTTCAATCAGATGAGTATAGTATTATTTCAATTTATGAAGGAAAAACGAGCAACAGGATACAGGCACACAAGAACAACTGAAAGGTCTCGCAAGGTGAGGTAAGATCTTATAAAATCGACAGTGGCAATAAACCTCCTTTGATAGGTGATGATAACATCTTTAATATTGTCAATAGAGACCACTTGGTCTCAAGCGATACTTTCTATACCTATCATACGCGCGTACGCGTGTGTGAGAAAATTATACGGTGCATCTACTGTACCTTTTGTACCCGCCGGGCTGTTCATAACTTTTTTTTGGGGGGCAACTCTCACCTAGTTGACATCTGAAAAATATTCCTCCTGCATTTACCAGTCTGCCTCATCCCATCCGGCAGCCAAATACCATTGCAAATTTTTAAAATAAGCATTCCATTTCGAAAAACTTTTGTATGGAATATAACAACCAATACCTGAATATACTTCAGGATCTATATTCACAAAGCCAGCATCATCGACATAATCTTTAAAAACAACCACCTTTGATAGTTGTTCTTCGAAAGCAGAAGGAATATTGTTGCTTGTCAGTTCACGCACAAAAGCTCGAAAATCATATGTTGAATAATTAAATGAAAAACGCCCATAACCATAATGGGTTTGAAAATAATTTATTTTATTACTATCAAACTTTGCCAAATTATCCTGATACTGCCCCATAATCAAACGAGTTATACTTGCCAAAGCTTGCATCTCATCCGTTTTTATTACAGCAATGGTAGCCCAAGGAATACGTTCCGTACATTCATTTTCATAGAAATCAACAAAATCTTTCGCTATACTTATTGCATTTTGTTTCGCATTATCCGTAGCCAACAAATATTTAACCATTTTAAAATAGGGAAAACCTTTATCCCATATCTCTGCAGGAGAAAGAATTAAATAATCAGCAGCATTCCTTAATTCATAAGCAACCTCAACTTGCGACATTAAACAAGCATCAAATAGTATATAATCAAAATGGATACCGGATTGCGCCAAAGCTTTCGATAAATCAGGAATATTTATTTTAGCTCCACTATCATCTCCAAAAGAACGACTTTTACTATCATCTACTGGTAACCATCCAGTAGCGTGAGAGCCAAAAATCAGACTATATCTTTCAGCTGGACAATAAGTCTCCACATCTTTCAAAACATTAACTACCACCTCATTCGATACGGAATTCTGGCTACTATAAGTTTTTATTACCTCTCTTTTACTGACAGAACCCTTGCCATCCACTTCATACTTAAACAGAGTTGGAACAGGAAATTCACCTTTTCTACTGCCACCATCCCAATAAATTACAAATGTACCAGGAGACGTAACTTCACTCAATCCTCGTTCTACTGATTCTATATTGTTGTATATCTGGCCACTGATATTATTATCTCCAACAAGATACATCAAGACTGTTTTTACCGCCACCGGAACAGAGGTATCATTATCATCACCACATGCCGATAAAAAAGTTGACAAACATACAAACAAAAATAATATTTTAATCTTTTTCATAATATTTCTCATTAATAACGGCACAAAGATAAAAAAATAAGAGATGCAAGTCTGCATCTCCTATCACATTAACAATTAAAATATTGTTATGAGTAAATATCACTTATATTACTCTTCCGGCTTTGTAAAGCGGAATTTTTCAGAATCAACCCGTGTTACTATTATTCTATTACTCCTCTTATATTTACTCAGAATTTTCGTAGCCTCTTTTTCCAGCTTCTTTCTATTTTCCGAGAAATAAATCATACAGGTACTATTTTGTTGTAATCTGTTATCTTCCAGATAATTTTTCAACTGATAGCTATACAACTCACGATGTGCCAAGAAACCGTCTTTACTGATCTTTGCACTATCCAATATCTGGATATCTGTGAAATAGACAACCGAATCAGTAAATGAAGCCGAAATTCCAAAAGCATACACAGGTTTTGAGTTACCTTTTTTCAAAGAAAAAGCGGAGCACATGGTAAACACAAGTGCAATGGCAAATAGTATTTTTACGTATTTCATATCATATAATTTTAATTGTGACAAAGGTAACAAAAAAAGTCGCATAAGTACATTCTCCGATATGAAAAGTGTTACCTATGCGACTCAAATTCTTTTTTCTTTCAGAAACTGATATTCCTTACTTATCCCAAGTAAGATTTGAGCAATTTACTACGATTACTTTGTCTAAGTCTTCTAATTGCTTTTTCCTTAATCTGACGAACACGCTCACGTGTGAGCCCAAACTTATCGCCGATTTCTTCCAATGTCATTTCCTGTTGTCCGATACCGAAAAACATCTGAATGATTTCTTTTTCCCTATCGGTTAACGTAGAAAGAGCTCTATCAATTTCCCTCGCAAGAGACTCATTAACCAGAGAGCGGTCCGCCATAGGCGAATCATCGTTTACCAACACATCCAGCAGGCTGTTATCCTCTCCTTCCACAAAAGGCGCATCCACCGAAATATGACGGCCGGATACCTTCAGCGTATCAGAGATCTTGTCAACCGGAATTTCCAATTCGTCTGCCAACTCTTCGGGAGACGGACGCCGCTCGTTTTCCTGTTCGAATTTCGAGAAGGCTTTGCTGATCTTATTCAGCGAACCTACCTGATTCAACGGGAGACGAACAATACGCGACTGCTCTGCCAATGCTTGCAGAATAGACTGGCGAATCCACCATACAGCGTAGCTGATAAACTTGAATCCACGTGTTTCATCAAACTTTTCAGCAGCCTTAATCAGTCCTAAATTGCCTTCATTAATCAAGTCCGGCAAACTCAAACCCTGGTTTTGGTACTGTTTGGCCACAGATACGACGAAACGAAGATTGGCACGTGTCAGTTTCTCTAATGCCACACGGTCACCCTTACGAATGCGTTGAGCGAGTTCCACTTCTTCCTCGACAGTAATCAGGTCTTCGCGACCGATTTCCTGCAAATACTTGTCAAGAGAAGCGCTCTCTCTGTTAGTGATACTTTTGGTAATCTTTAGTTGTCTCATTCTTTAAAAACAGATTTGGTGCGCAAAGTTACGACAAATAATTTGTTAACATACAAATTTAAGCAACTTTTGCATTATATTTTTCAACTAATAAAACAAAAAGAGATGCCGACAAGTTGATAGCCGGCATCCTTTTTCTATTTCATTAGCTTATCCTATAATCTTCTTACCTTATTTTATATCTTCATTCCTGTGTCAAATCGACAGCGAAATATCCACGTTTGCCTGATGGGAATACTCCTGTCAAGAACAATACCTGATTCGGAGATTTCACCGCTGCTTTCATCACTTCTTCCAAATCGCTGACCTTACGCATCGGCTGGTCGTTTGCCTTCAGGATGATAAATCCTTTGCGAACTCCCGCGTCGGACATCTTACCGGAAGAAACTCCTGTCACTTGCAGACCATAACCCAGATTCAACTGCTTCTTCAGGTCGTCCGGCAGCTCTTTGAAAGCAGCTCCCAGTATTTCCATACCTGCATCTTTCACAATCTTGGTAGTACCCTGTTCGTTCTTCAACGTTACTTCAACAGTCTTTTCCTTCTTATTACGGATCAGTTTCACTTTCACTTTATCGCCCGGACGATGTTTAGCGATAGCTTCCTGCAAGTCGGCCATGTTGGACACCTTCTTGTTGTCCAAACCGATGATTACGTCGTCCACCTTGATATCAGCTCCCGATGCAGAACCGTTTTCTACGATTTCAGAAACCCAAACGCCTTCTACTACACCCAGTTCTTTAGCTTTATCCGCCAAAGTAGTACCGGATTTATCAATCGGCTGACGGTCGTCCATCAAACTACTACCGATAGAACCACCACGGATACCAAGCAATGCACGCTGTACTGTCCCGTATTGTTTCAGGTCGGCAATTACTTTTGTCATAATGCTAGTCGGAATGGCAAAACCGTATCCGGCATAAGCGCCTGTCGGAGAAGAAAGCACTGAATTGATACCTACCAGCTCACCTTTAGCGTTCACCAATGCGCCACCACTATTACCTTGATTGATAGCCGCATCCGTCTGGATAAACGATTCGATACCTCCATTATAGACTCCCAGTGAACGCGCCTTCGCACTTACGATACCGGCAGTTACGGTAGAGTTCAAGTTGAACGGGTTACCTACCGCCAATACCCACTCTCCTACTTTCAACGCTTCAGAATCACCAACCGGAATAGTCGGAAAATCATCACCTTCGATTTTTACCAATGCAAGGTCAGTGCTGGGGTCAGTACCGATCACACGTCCTTTAAATTCACGGTTATCATTCAGTTTTACACTGATTTCATCCGCACCTTCAATCACGTGATTGTTCGTTACGATATAGCCGTCTTTTGAAATGATGACTCCCGAACCGAAACCTACACGAGGTTGAGATTGTACCTGACGTTGCTGTCCGCGTCCGTCACCGAAGAAGAAATCAAAAATGTCCGGCGCTTGCTGAACTGTTCTTGTTTTAGCTTCTTGGGTAGATCTTATATGTACAACAGCATGAAGCGAGTTTTCCGCAGCCTGGGTCAAATCGACCGGTTGAGCGTTCACAGCATCAAAAGCAGCCAATTTCACATTGGGATTCTGCTTGAACATCTCATTAAAAGATGTCTCTGTGGCAGCCTTGTTAGATTGCAACAATTTGTAAGTTGTCAACCCTGCAACTCCTGAGCTAAGAAGAACGATTGCTCCTATTCCCAGAATGTTCTTTGTTGTCTGTTTCATGATTTATAATTCTTTAAAATGTTAATATTCGACATTGTTTTAACTTTTACGACGTTAAAATAATAACAAATATCGTTCACTTATTCTACTTGTCACTCTTTTTTGTCCACTTTTAACAGAGAATATTTGGAGCTTAACAGCGCTTAACGACAACAACTGACAAATTTACATTCGTTGTATGTCAGATGGCTTTAACACTCTGACATTCATTCAGTAAAGTCAGATTTTCACGACACCGATACCGGGCAGTTCGTTCAGAGTGATTCTACCTTTCACCACTTCCACCCCTTTAAAACGGTCATTAGAGATGAGCAGGTTACCATCCAAATCAGCAAAATCCACTAACGGAGAGAACTGCGACGCTGCCGATATAGCACAGGAAGTCTCTGTCATACATCCTACCATAACACGCATTCCCAGTGCATGGGCCAAAGTCACCATTTTCCACGCTTCACGCATACCGGTGCACTTCATCAGTTTGATGTTGATTCCCGTGAAAGCCCCTTTCAAAGCCGCCACATCCGCTAGGCGCTGCAAAGATTCATCGGCAAATATCGGCAACGGGCTCTGTTGCGTGATCCAAGCGATATCATCCAACTGCTCTTTCGGCATAGGTTGCTCTATCATCACTATTCCTTTTTCTTTCAGCCAATGAATCATATCCAACGCATACAGACGGTCCTTCCACCCTTGATTCGCGTCAACAGCTATAGGAAGGTCCGTTACCGAACGAATGGTTTCAATCATTTCCTTATCATTGTCCCGACCCAATTTTACCTTTAATATATTAAACCGATCTGCGCACTCTTTTGTTTTCTCACGCACCACATCGAGCGTATCAATCCCTATCGTAAAGGTAGTAGAAGGCGTCTTTTCCTTATTCAACCCCCATATTTTATACCAGGGAGCACCCAACAGTTTTCCTACCAGATCATGAAGGGCAATATCAACCGCCGCTTTAGCTGCCGTATCTTTCGGTGAAAGACTGTCGACGTATGACAAAATGTCATCTAACTGAAACGGATCATTAAATTGTTCCAGATTCACTTTCTTAAGGAAATTCATAACGGACTCCACCGTTTCTCCCAAGTAAGGCGGCATGGAAGCTTCCCCGTATCCTGTTATCCCTTCATATTCTATTTCCACCTGCACGTCGGGAGTCGTTGTACGCGAATAAGTAGCTACCGTAAATACATGTCTTAACTTCAACTCATAAGGAAAGAATTTCATTTTCATCTTTCCTCCCAAACCAAGCTTATTTATATTATAAGGTAATGATTCTCCAGCCAACGTCTGACGTACAACCAACCCGGAACCCAGAGCAGCCAAAGCCGCCGTCTTCAAGAAATCTCTTCTGTTTTGCATAAAATAAATAAATTAATGAAGAATTCTTCATTTTAATTGCCGTAATAGGGATTGCGATCCGTAGTATTCATGCCTTTCTCCTTATTAATATAAGGTAAGAAACGGACTGCAAAAAGCAAACGTCCCGTATTTAATGCATCATAATTCTTATCCGAAGGTTCAAAACTGCTTATATGCACATCCCCCAAAGCATGGATAAAACGCTTGTTGCCGAGATAGATCCCCACGTGTGAGATTCCCTCTTTTTGTTCGCCCGTTGCCTTCCGACCGAAGAAAACCAAGTCTCCCCGCTGCACATTGGCAAAATCGGAAGCTATTTCGATACGTTCGCCCACATACGCCTGTTGCGACGCATCTCTCGGAATGATGATATCATGCATAAAAAGCACTGTCCGGACCAGACCGCTGCAATCCACTCCTTTTGAAGAAGTGCCCGCCCACAAATAAGGAACTCCTATCATTGTATAAGCCGTCTCGATAATGCTTTCAACATCTTGTTTCAACGAAGCTCTCCATCGGTTTTCAGGCTGTGAAATAGATTTCGGAATATAAGCCTGTCTGCCGTCCGGATAAGACACTTTATAAAAATGTCCTTTGCTACCTTCCCACTTCAGACGATTACCGGCCACTACATCAGACACGGTTTGGGAAGTTGCATCCGGTTTCTCATAAGTAAATCCGTAATGTGAAGTTACAACAATCTTTTCCGCACGGTTCCATTCATCATATTTCTCTTTTGACATAGGAGTAATCACCATCCGGTGTACCCAGCCGGTATAGTCATCCGGAGTCTGAATCTCGTACCAGCCGGTGTATTGCAGAACTTTGACCGGCATACCCAATAATGCTTGCGTGCTCATACCGGAGGTAAACTTGCCTTCTTCGCGCATATTACAAACAGAAATATGCACTACCCCATACGCAGAATCAGCAGGCATGGGGCGTATCTCCTGAGCTTTCAGACTGAGTATCGCCATTGCCAGAAAATAAAAGAAAAAGAGAATGTTTTTTTTCATTGAATCATGTTTTAATGATAGCAAAGTTAGAAAATATTTCTATTTGTGATACTTTCTTTAGCTAAAACAAAATAAATGACGTATTTTTGCAGTCTAAAGCAGTTGGCCGGTCTGTCGCGTGCATGTTTCGTGCAGGAGGAAAGTCCGGGCAACACAGAGCATCCTACTTCCTAACAGAAAGCTGTCCGCGAGGGTAGAGTAACGTAGAAGAAAATAACCGCCACTCCTTTCGGGGAGAGGTAAGGGTGAGAAGGTGGGGTAAGAGCCCACCAGCCGTATGGTGACATATCGGGCTGTACGTCTTAGGAGTTGTAAGGTCATGTAAACCGGCGTTATGAGAGTTGCTCGCTCCATGTCGGAGGGTAGACCGCTAAAGTGTCGTGGTGACACGTCACTCAGATAAATGACAGGCACTTTTTATAAGTAAAATTATAGAAGGTACAGAACTCGGCTTATAGGCTGACTGCTTTTTCTTTTTTTAAATTCTAAGCCATGAAGAAGAAATTCACCGATATATGGAAATTCCTCACGTATGACATCTGGCGTATTACGGAAGATGAAGTGACCCGAACCAAGTTCTCACTTTACAATATTATAAAGACCATCTATCTTTGTATCAACCGGTTCACCAAAGACCGGATGGCCAACAAAGCCTCCGCGCTGACTTACAGCACCCTGCTTGCCATTGTTCCGATACTTGCCATCCTGTTTGCAGTGGCACGCGGTTTTGGATTTAATAATTTGATGGAGCACCAATTCCGCAACGGATTCGGAGGAAACACAGAAACAACAGAAGCTATCCTCTCATTTGTCGATTCATACCTTTCGCAGACCAAAGGGGGAGTATTCATCGGAATCGGTCTGGTGATGTTGCTATGGACAGTCATCAATCTGGTCAGCAATATCGAAATCACGTTCAACCGTATCTGGGAAGTAAAGAAAGCCCGGTCTATGTACCGTAAAATAACGGACTACTTCTCCATGTTCCTGTTAATGCCGATCTTGATTGTGGTCTCCGGCGGTCTTTCCATTTTTATGAGCACCATGCTCAAGCAGATGGATGATTTTGTGCTGCTGGCCCCTATCATGAAGTTCATGATACGTCTTATACCCTTTGTACTGACTTGGCTGATGTTCACCGGACTTTATATCTTCATGCCGAATACGAAAGTGAAATTCAAGCACGCGCTTATCGCAGGTGTTTTGGCAGGAACCGCCTACCAAGCTTTCCAGTATCTATATATCAGCAGTCAGTTGGGAGTATCAAAATACAATGCCATCTATGGTAGTTTTGCCGCTTTACCTTTATTCCTGCTTTGGTTGCAAATATCCTGGACTATCTGTCTGTTCGGTGCGGAGCTGGCCTATGCAGGTCAGAATATCCAGAGTTTCAGTTTCGACCAGGATACCCGCAATATCAGCAGGCGCTACCGGGACTTTATATCCATCCTCATTATGTCCCTCATCGCCAAACAGTTTGAGAAAAACGAGCCGCCTTATACAGCCGCGCAAATTTCGGAAGAACATCAAATACCGATCAGACTCACCAATCAAGTACTTTATCAACTACAGGAAATAGACTTGATCCATGAGGTAGTCACAGATGCAAAAAGTGAGGAAATCGGTTATCAGCCGTCTATGGACATCAATCAACTGAACGTAGCCATCCTGCTCGACCGCTTGGATACATACGGCTCGGAGAATTTCAAGATAGACAAAGATGAAGAATTCAGCGACGAATGGAAAGTACTGACCGAATCCAGAGAAGAATACTATAAGAAGGCAAGCAAAGTGTTACTCAAGGATTTGTAGCCTATTTATAGCTGTTGTAGGAAATCACTTTTTCTTTCGGTTTTCTCATCTTCTTTCTTTTCTCCTTCACCGGATAGCCTATCGTGATATCCAGCAATACACGTTTGGACGAAGGGATGCCTGTCAGTCGCTTCATTTCCTTTTCGTCAAACCAGCCTATCATACACGAGCCCAGTCCTTCACTTTCAGCAGCAAGGGTGATATGAGCGGCGGCAATCCCGATATCAATCAAAGGAAAATGTTTATCTTTCACTTTTCCCCCGAGCATTGAAGTAATATTGGCCGACTCTTCCACAACTAAGATATGCACAGGCGCATCTTTGGCAAACTTATTCATTCCCAGTCCTGCTGCAGCCTTGCCAATCTTCACAGCTAGTTCACGGTCGGTTATCACCACAAACTTCCAGGGTTGGGCATTGCAAGCGGAAGGAGCCAGACGACCTGCCTCCAAAATCCGCTCTAACTTCTCCGTCTCCACCGGACGTTCTTTATCATACGCCCGGTCACTCTGACGGGAAAGTACTAATTGCAGAAAATCACTGTATTCCATCTTATTTATATTGAATCATCCGGCTGATATACTTACCGATAATGTCAAACTCTATATTCACCACACTGCCAATGGCAAACGTATGGAAATTGGTATGCTCGTAAGTATAAGGAATAATGGCCACCTGGAACGTATCATCCGTGGGATTGCATACTGTCAGACTGACACCGTTTACCGTCACCGAACCTTTATCCACAGTAATATATCCACGTTTCGCCATTTCCTTATCAAACGCATAACGGAATGTAAAATACCAGCTTCCTTCCGCATCCTTTATGTCAACACAAGTGGCGGTCTGATCCACATGTCCCTGCACAATATGACCGTCCAACCGGCCGTTCATCACCATGCTGCGCTCCACATTCACTTTGTCTCCCACTTCCAGCAGACCGAGATTGGACCGTTCCAGCGTTTCTTTCATAGCAGTCACCGTATAGGTGTCATCCGTCATACTTACGACTGTCAGACATACACCATTGTGAGAAATACTCTGATCAACCTTCAACTCATTCACAAACGAACACTTCAATGTAAAGTGTATATTCTCCTGGTCTTTCACCAGCGCCACCAAAGTAGCATATTCTTCTACAATTCCGGAAAACATAATTCTACTTATTATTTCATGATTTACTATTCTACGTTTAAAAGCACTCCTTTAATGCAAGGGTCAAAGATACGAATAAGCAAGGAGGATAGAAAATAAGAGCATAAAAAATTCACATTACACACAGACCTGTGACAAGAGAGATGGTAAAAAAGGCAGCAGATGAATGTCTCAAATACTGCCTTATAATCCGAAAGGGTGGAAATTTACATACGTTTATATGTCATTTTACGGTAAAAGTCTCCATCTTCGTCAGTTTATTTTTGTTCAACTACCAATTGACTGGAATTAACAACAAGTAATTTGACAGAAGTAAATTCTGTACCTCCTCCATCCACAGGAATCAGATTGTTGCCATCTAAAGTAAATTTCTCAATATCGTTTTGATGCCACTGGTTGTTGTAATAATAATTGAGATGCAAGTGCGAGGAACACAACATGGAAAATTGCACACTTCTTAATAAACAGATTGGCAAAGTAGACAAACTGTCCGGTTCTTATACTGTCCAAAATGTAGATTGGTAGACATTAAATAAGGACATAAAAAAATGGGGCTTTTCACAAAGCTCCATTCTTCAGTTTTCAATAGGTATTAGTTTTTTTTTAAGGTAAAAAGATTGTTTTCAGGATAACGGTGCAAATATAGGGGCTTTTACCGATACTATCCAAATTATAAAACATGTCATATAACATCTTTTTGAAAAATCTTTGGATTTATTATCATTTGACGCAAAAACTCCTGTAACTAGCCCGTTACAGGAGTCAAATATAAGATATTTTTTTAAGGAGACCTAATTTCTGTTTAAAAATTCGCCCAAAATTACTTCTCCGGATAATTTTCGTCCGTTTTTCCACGATGTTTTAACACTTTGGCATCAATGAAAAATACGATTTCCTCAGCAATGTTGGTGATATGGTCTCCTGCACGTTCCAATTTGCGGAACACGCTGACCAAGTCCACCCCCGTATGTACCGCTTCCGGATGTTCGGTAATATAGTCCGCAATGATACCTGTTGCCCCAGCATTGATCTCATCCAGCAAATTATCTTTGGCAAAGACACCTGCCGCCAGTTCAATACTCTCCTCATTCAAGGCACGTTTCGCCAGCTCCAGCATGGACAAAACCTCAGCCTGCATCTCCGCCAGCCTAAGACGGTTCAACAGTTCTGCATCCAACACCGGTTCTTTACTACGAATCACAAAGCGGGCAATCCCTTCCGCAAAGTCTCCCAAGCGTTCCAGATTCGTATTGATTTTCAGCATAGCCAGCACAAAACGCAGGTCGATCGCCACCGGATTATATAACGCGATAATATCTTCCACATCACTGTCTATCTTCAGCTCAAAGGCATTCACCCTGCGTTCGCGAACCATCACCTGCTGAGCCAACTCTTTGTCAAGAGTCAATACAGCCTCTCCGGCACGGTCGAGCTGGTTGTACACCAACGTCCACATCTCATCAATTTCCTTCTTCAATAGAACAAGTTCCGATTCTATAAACTTTACCATAGTCTACTTATATATAAATGATTAATATTCTGTTTCTAACACAGGCAAGGGGGGCCGTTCTATCCGAAGCGACCTGTAATATAATTCTGCGTAGCCTCTTTCTCCGGATTTGTGAATATCTTCTTGGTCTGATCGAATTCTACCATCTCGCCCATATAAAAGAAAGCCGTTTTGTCGCTGACACGGGCCGCCTGCTGCATATTGTGCGTCACAATCACAATAGTATAGTCTTTTTTCAGCTCGTGAATCAGCTCCTCCACTTTTGCCGTAGAAATGGGGTCGAGCGCAGACGCAGGTTCGTCCATCAGCAACACCGAAGGAGACACCGCCATAGCACGGGCAATGCAAAGACGTTGCTGCTGTCCGCCGGACAAGGCATAAGCCGATTCCTTCAACTTATCTTTCACCTCATCCCAAAGTGCCGCCCCTTTCAGTGTTTCCTCCACACGCTGGCGGATGAAAGCGTTATCTTTCACTCCATTCACACGAAGTCCGTAAGCCACATTCTCGAATATGCTTTTCGGAAAAGGATTAGGACGCTGAAACACCATTCCCACATTCTTGCGCAGTTCGTCCACCGCCACGCTTTTAGAATAGATATTCTGCCCGTCAATACGAATCTCCCCTTCCAGACGGGTGGCGGGAATCAGATCGTTCATCCGATTGAAAAGCCGGAGGAAGGTAGACTTACCACAACCGGAAGGCCCGATAAAGGCAACAACCGACTTCTCTTCAATCTGCATACTGATACCTTTCAACGCATGGAAATCACCATACCAGAAATTCACGTCGCGCGCATCTATTTTCACTGTATCCATATATACTAACTCAATTCGTTTTTACCCTTTTCTCAAAATACTTTCTCAACGCATTCGCCAGCAAATTCACCAGCAGAATAATCATAATCAGTACCAATGCCGTACCGTATGCCAATGGCAGCTGCGCCTCCATATCCGTTCCACTTGTAGAAATCACATACAGATGATAAGGCAACGCCATACACTGATCCAGAATGCTTGCCGGAAGATGCGGAAGGAAATAGGCGGCACAGGTGAACAGAATCGGCGCCGTCTCTCCCGACACCCGTCCCAAAGCAAGAATCAGCCCGGTGATAATATTCGGCATACCCATCGGAAGAATAACGTGCCAGATCGTCTGCAACTTCGTCGCTCCCAACGCCCGGCTTCCCTCACGCATACTGTCGGGAATCGCCTTCAAAGCCTCTTCCGTCGTCCGGATAACCAAAGGTACACAAAGTAAGCCTAATGTCAAAGAACCGGCCAGAATACTATCACCGAACCCCATATAATTGACAAAAAGCGCCATACCGAACAAACCGAACACAATAGAGGGAATACCACTCAGATTGTTCGTCATCACCCGGATAAAGCGTACCAATTTGCCTTTCGGCGCATACTCGTTCATATAGATTCCACTCATCACCCCCACCGGAAAAGCAAATAGCGCACTACCCACCATCAGATAAAAAGTACCGACAATAGCCGGCCAGATGCCTCCTCCCGTCATTCCATCCGTAGGAGACGAAGTGATAAACTCCCAGCTGATGGCACCGATTCCTTTATAGATGATAAATCCCAGAATCACAAACAATATCAGCACAATGCAAAGACTCAACAATCGGAATAGGCCGAAAGCGATCTTCTGCGAACGGTGCTTGGCTTTATTATTACTCCTTACTTCCATATTATTTACTTCGTTTTAGTCCTTTAGAAGAAATGTATTCCACACTAAAGTTGATGATCAGTGTAATGAAGAACAACACGACACCTAACAGGAATAATGCCTGATAATGCGGACCTCCCGCCGGTGCTTCCCCCAATTCCGCCGCAATGGTGGCAGGAATCGTACGCAACGGTTCCAAAATAGTGGTCGGAATCACGGCCGCGTTTCCCGTCACCATCAATACCGCCATCGTTTCTCCGATAGCCCGCCCGATACCCAACACCACGCCGGACGTAATGCCCGAGATGGAATAAGGAATCACTACCTTATATATAGTCTGCCACTGTGAAGCCCCCAGCGCCAGACTCGCTTCACGCATGGCGCGCGGACAATTCCTCATCGCATCTTCCGTCACTGTTATAATAGTAGGCAGCGCCATTATAGCCAACACGATACTCCCTGCCAGACCGCTTTCTCCTACCGGAAGATCAAACAATTTCTGAATCAACGGAACAATGACGATCAAACCGAAAAAGCCATAGACAACGGAAGGAATGCCACTCAACAATTCAATGACCGGCTTCAGCCAGTTCCGTACTTTCGGATGGGCTACTTCGGACATATAGATAGAAACCGAAAGTCCGAAAGGCAGCGCGAAAAGAATGGCAAACAGGCTCACCCACAACGTACCGCCAATCAGAGGCAGGAAGCCGAACTGTGCGGCCGGAGTCGCCGTCGGAAACCATTCGGCTCCCGCAAAGACATCTTTCACGGAAATGGTGTTGTCCTCTATAAAATGCACCGCATCCGGATGAACGATAAACTGCTGCGGAACAAAAGCCACAATGCCCGGTGTCTTCCCCACCAGTTCCGTTACCTTATCTCCCGCATACTCATAGGCAGCTCCGAGTTCCTCCTCCGTATAATATTGTGTAATATCCTCCAGACGAAAAACCCGGATAGGGAGATCTTCCCCACCGAGTTCCTTCCAATTGGTTATCTCCCCGTCAAAAACATTCTTTATCTGAGCCGGACTCAGAACGCTTACCTTATTACTTTTATTCAGTGCCAGCACATAACCTTCCTCGATCACTTTGCTTCTGAATAGCCCGAAAGCCTCCGTAAACAGGAAGAGTACAATCAGCAGAATCGTAATACTTGTTACGAAACCGCTGCAAGTCAGAATCCCTTCTATAATCTTTTCCAAAAACTTTTTCATACCTGTCGATTTCTGATGCAAAGAAAGCGGCTCCTTATTAAAGAGATGTGACTAACGTTTGAAGGAAATGTTTCAATCTTGTTACATTTATGTTACAAACACCTTTTACCCGCTAGATGCAATAGAAATGTAACATCCGATTGCTTTATTTGCATCCGTATTCATTTACATCCGTACAAAAAAGAAGATTTATGAAAGTGAGAAGAAGTTTATTAATAGCCCTGTCCTTATTGTCAATCAGTGCCAGCGCGCAACGCATCAAAGGCAGTGATACGGTACTACCTGTCGCCCAGCAGACAGCAGAACGGTTTATGAACCAACACCCAGACACCCGTGTCACCGTGACCGGCGGAGGAACCGGTGTAGGAATTTCCGCGCTATTGGACAACACGACGGACATCGCAATGGCTTCCCGCCCTATCAAGTTCAGCGAAAAGATGAAAATCAAGAGTGCGGGAGAAGATGTAGCCGAAATAGTTGTGGCGTATGACGCCCTTGCCGTAGTAGCGCATCCTTCCAATCCAGTAAAGCAACTCACCCGCCAACAACTGGAAGACATCTTTCGGGGGAAAATCACCAATTGGAAGCAAGTAGGCGGTGACGACCGCAAAATTGTGGTTTACTCCCGCGAGACCTCTTCCGGCACTTATGAATTTTTCAAAGAGAGCGTACTCAAAAACAAAAACTACATGGCGAGCAGCCTTTCCATGCCCGCAACGGGCGCCATTATCCAGTCGGTCAGCCAGACCAAAGGAGCCATCGGATATGTCGGACTTGCCTATGTGTCTCCACGTGTCAAAACCCTTTCCGTATCCTATGACGGAAAACATTATGCAGCCCCCACAGTAGAGAATGCCACCAACAAGACTTATCCCATCGTCCGCCCGCTTTACTACTATTACAATGTAAAGAAGAAAGCGGAAATCGATCCTTTGATTCAGTACATTCTTTCTCCCGACGGACAGGACATTATAAAAAAGAGCGGTTATATTCCGGTTAAATAAAAAAAATGTCCTACTTTTGTAGCCTGAATCATGTATTAGCATAAAACGTTATGACAGATATTAAAAACGAAGAAGTAGCAAGTGAAAAAAAGAGCTTGAACTTTATAGAACAGGCAGTAGAAAAAGACTTGAAAGAAGGTAAAAACGGTGGAAAAGTACAGACACGTTTCCCGCCCGAGCCAAACGGATACCTTCACATCGGCCATGCCAAAGCCATTTGCCTCGATTTCGGCATTGCAGAAAAACATGGCGGTGTATGCAACCTTCGTTTCGACGACACAAACCCCACCAAAGAGGATGTGGAATATGTAGAAGCTATCAAAGAAGACATCCAATGGTTAGGCTACCGTTGGGGAAATGAATATTATGCTTCCGACTACTTCCAACAATTATGGGACTTCGCCATCCGTCTGATTCAGGAAGGAAAAGCATATATCGACGAACAGAGTTCCGAACAGATCGCGCAGCAAAAAGGCACTCCTACCCAACCGGGTGTGGAAAGCCCTTACCGCAACCGTCCGATTGAAGAAAGTCTCGAACTTTTCAAGAAAATGAATAGTGGAGAGATTGAAGAGGGCGCTATGGTGCTTCGCGCCAAAATCGATATGGCCAACCCGAATATGCACTTCCGCGACCCGATTATTTATCGTGTGGTGAAACATCCGCATCACCGTACCGGCACTACATGGAAAGCCTACCCTATGTATGACTTCGCGCACGGTCAGAGCGACTTCTTTGAAGGGGTGACCCATTCACTGTGTACGCTTGAGTTTGTAGTACACCGTCCGCTCTACGACCTCTTCATCGGCTGGCTGAAAGAAGGAAAAGACCTGAATGACAACCGTCCCCGTCAGACCGAGTTCAACAAACTGAACCTGAGCTATACGCTGATGAGCAAACGCAACCTGCTCACTCTGGTAAAAGAGGGGCTGGTGAACGGATGGGACGATCCCCGTATGCCGACCATCTGCGGTTTCCGCCGTCGCGGTTACTCGCCGGAATCTATCCATAAGTTTATCGACAAAATCGGTTATACCACATACGACGCACTGAATGACATCGCACTGCTCGAAAGTTCTGTCCGCGAAGACCTGAACAGCCGCGCTACCCGCGTGTCCGCAGTAATCAATCCGGTGAAACTCGTCATCACGAACTATCCGGAAGGACAAGTAGAAGAATTGGAAGCCATCAATAACCCGGAAGATCCGGAAGCGGGAAGCCACTTGATTGAGTTCAGCCGCGAGTTGTGGATGGAACGTGAAGACTTCATGGAAGATGCTCCCAAGAAATATTTCCGCATGACACCCGGACAGGAAGTACGTCTCAAGAATGCTTATATCGTGAAATGTACCGGCTGCAAGAAAGATGAAAACGGCGTGATCACGGAAGTGTACTGCGAATATGACCCGAACACCCGCAGCGGTATGCCGGACGCGAACCGCAAAGTGAAAGGTACGCTTCACTGGGTGAGCTGCAACCACTGCATACAAGCAGAGGTGCGTTTGTACGACCGTCTGTGGAAAGTAGAAAATCCGCGTGACGAACTGGCTGCCATCCGCGAAGCGAAGAATTGCGAGGCACTGGAAGCCATGAAAGAAATTATTAACCCGGACTCATTGAAAGTTCTCCCTAACTGCTACATAGAAAAGTTCGCAGCTACACTGCCCACCCTCTCCTACTTACAGTTCCAACGGATTGGATATTTCAATATTGACAAGGACTCAACACCGGAAAATCTGATCTTCAACCGCACTGTGGGATTAAAAGACACGTGGGGCAAGATCAATAAATAAAATATAAAATAATGAGTAGAAAAAACATTCCGTCTGAAAAAAAAGAACTGGAAAAACTGATCACAAACTACGAGGCTGCAAAAGCCGAAAACAGACAACTCTATCTGGATGGAGACCAATTGGCTGATATCTCTGATTGGTATGCCTCCAGAAGTAAATTTGAGGAAGCGCAAGAAGCCGTCACTTACGGACTTCAATTACATCCGGGAAACACCGACCTGCTAGTGGAACAGGCATACCTTTATCTGGACACCCGGAACCTGCAGAAAGCAAAACAGGTGCTGGATTCCATCACCGAAGCGTATGATCCCGAAGTGAAAATGCTGAAGGCTGAATTGTTACTGAATGAAGGGCAACTCGAAGAAACCCGGTCACTATTAGCTACCATTGAAGATGCGGACGAACTCGGCAGAATCTGCGAGGTTGTCTATCTCTATCTGGAGATGGGATATCCCGATATGGCAAAAGAATGGATGGAAAAAGGGGAGAAAACATACTCTGAGGCAAAAGAGTTTATGGCTCTCCAAGCCGATTACGCATTAGCCACCCAACAATTGGACTCAGCAATCAAGATATACAATCAATTACTTGATATAGAGCCTTATAATACCCCTTATTGGACAGGACTGGCAAAATGCTACTTCTTCCAATCAAAATGGAACAAGGCTATCGAAGCCTGTGATTTCGCATTGGCAGCCGATGAATCTGACGGAGAAGCATATACCACCAAGGCACATTCCTTTTTCCAACTGAACAACTTCGACAAGTCCATCGAAAATTATAAGAAAGCGATGGAATACAAGGCCGTCTCCCCCGATATGGGCTATATGTTCATCGGGCTGTGTTACAGCGCCAAAGAAGATTGGGAAAAAGCGAATGAGTATTATGACAAAGTAATCGATTTTTTAGAAAAAAACAATGGTAATGAGTCTGCTTTATCAATAGACATTTATACCAATAAAGCAAATGCCTTAGCCGAATTGGGAAGATACAAAGAAGCACATCAGACTTGTAAGAAAATAAGCAAAATCCATCCGAAAGACGCGACAATCCTCCTGACCGAAGGCAAAATCTACTTGCTGGAAAGGAAACTTGAAAAAGCCAGAATCTGCTTCATCAAGTTATCGGATATAGATTCCAGCATAGATATGTATTACATGATAGCCTGTGCCTATATGGAGAACAACTATGAGATCGAAAGTCAATATTACTTAGAGAAAGTATATGCTCTTGATCCGAAATTTGAAGACGTTGCGGAGAAATTGAGCGTTTGCAGTCTGGCTTACGGTGACATAGAAAGTTTTTTCAAATATAACAACGACTGCGCGCATCCGGTCACAGAGGAAGCCCTTGCGGGTTTGATAAATTATGCGTGTCAGAACGAAGAACAACGGAAAATATTCAAGAAGATACTGGCACGTATGAAAAAGGAGAAAAAGGAGAAAAAGGAGAAAAAGGAGAGTAAGAAAAACAAAGGAAAATAATCATCAATTTAATAAACCCTAGCCCTAAAAATCATGGAATCAGTAGCTTTTATCCAGTGGTGTCTGGATCATTTGAATTATTGGACTATCACTTTATTAATGACTATCGAAAGTTCCTTTATCCCTTTCCCTTCGGAAGTGGTCATCCCGCCGGCAGCATATAAAGCCGCAGTCAACGACGAGCTTAATATCTATCTGGTGATTTTGTTCGCTACCATCGGAGCCAATATCGGAGCATTGATTAACTATTTTCTGGCAAAGTGGTTGGGACGCCCTATCGTCTATAAGTTTGCCAACAGCCGTTTCGGGCATATGTGCCTTATTGATGAAGCCAAAGTGCGCAACGCTGAAACTTATTTCGACAAACATGGTGCGCTTTCCACATTTATCGGCCGACTGATTCCGGCTGTCCGCCAATTGATCTCCATACCTGCCGGACTGGCACGGATGAAGTTGACTACTTTCTTGCTATACACCACTTTAGGAGCAGGATTGTGGAATGCCATTCTAGCCATTATCGGCTACCACTTGTCCAAAGTGCCGGGAATCGAGAGTGAGGAACAGTTGATTGCCAAAGTAACAGAATACAGCCACGAAATAGGCTATGGCTTCATTGCCCTCGGTGTGTTTATCGTTGCCTTCCTGGTTTATAAAGGAATGAAGAAGAAATAAACTTCAAAACATAAAACGCAGATAAACGCGGATTTTCGCAAATAGAAATAATCTTTTGCGTTAATCCGCGTTTATCTGCGTTTAATCCTAAGCAATCATCCCCCTGATTTACAGTGCAGCCAATGCCTTATCGTAATCAGGTTCCTGCGTAATCTCCGGCACAAGTTCCGTATAGGCCACTTTGCCATCCTTTCCGATCACTACCACCGCACGAGCCAACAGCCCTGCCAACGGACCGTCCGCCATGCGCACTCCATAGCTTTCGTCGAAATCGGAGAAACGGAAATCAGACAATGGAATCACGTTCTCAATACCTTCCGTTGTACAGAAACGGCTATGCGCAAAAGGAAGGTCTTTGGAGATAGCCAATACCACCGTATCTTTCAGTCCGGCAGCCATCTTGTTAAATTTGCGTACCGAAGTAGCACAAACACTGGTATCCAGACTTGGGAAAATATTCAGAATCACATTCTTGCCATTCAGATCTTTCAATGAGAAAGAAGACAAATCTGTTTTTACCAATTCAAAGTCGGGAGCGACTTTACCTACTTGTATAAATTCACCGATCAGTTTTACCGGTTGTCCTTTGAAATTTGTTGTTGCCATAATGCATATCTATTTAAAAATTACTTTATATAGAAACAACAATTACCCAAAATATGTTCACGGAAAACCTTTTCCAAATTGAATTTGTTATCTCACAACGAAATTATTCTAGTAACAATTTAAAATAGAAAATGTATGGAAACAGTATTCAATGAGATTCAACATTCAGTAAAGAACTGGTGGACTTCCCTTCTTCTGGGAATCGTGTATATTATCGTAGCCCTTTGGCTCATGTTCTCCCCCGTAAGCAGTTACATAGCTTTAAGTATTATCTTCAGCGTATCTATGCTGGTCAGCGGAATTTTGGAAATCATTTTCGCCATCAGCAACAAGAAAGGTGTTCCCAGTTGGGGATGGTACGTTGTAGGAGGAATCATCGACCTTATTCTAGGCATTTACCTGATCGCTTACCCGATGGTCAGCATGGAAGTCATTCCGTTTATCATCGCCTTCTGGCTCATGTTCCGCGGTTTCTCTTCTACCGGCTATTCCATCGACCTGAAACGTTACGGAACCCGCGACTGGGGATGGTATATGGCATTCGGCATTCTGGCTATCCTCTGCTCATTGCTGATATTGTGGCAACCAGCCATAGGAGCCCTTTATGCAGTCTACATGATCTCTTTCACATTCCTCATCATCGGACTTTTCCGTGTCATGCTTTCATTTGAACTAAAGAATTTACATAAAAGAAAATAAAAATCTTTCGGCACTTACTTTGGTATTTTGTTTATCTTTGTAGGCAATTTACATGAATCAACTAATTAAACAGAAAGAAAATTATGGCAATGCATACATGGTTTGAGTGCAAGATCCGTTATGAGAAAGTAATGGAAAACGGAATGCAGAAGAAAGTTACGGAACCTTATCTGGTTGACGCACTCAGCTTTACAGAAGCAGAGGCACGAATCATCGAGGAAATGACTCCGTTTATCTCCGGAGAATTTACCGTTTCGGACATTAAACGTGCCAACTATAGTGAACTTTTCCCCAGTGACGAAGAAAGTGCCGATCGCTGGTTCAAATGCAAACTTATTTTCATCACGCTGGATGAAAAAAGCGGCGCGGAGAAAAAGACATCCACTCAAGTGCTGGTACAGGCTGCCGACCTGCGCGACGCGGTGAAGAAGCTGGACGAGGGAATGAAAGGTACAATGGCCGATTATCAGATCGGAATGGTATCCGAGACTCCGTTGATGGACGTCTACCCTTACAGTGCCGAACCGAATGACAAACCGGAGTTTGACCCCGCAAAATCATAAATGACAATGAGTATTGCTGACAATTTAAAGCAAGTACTGGCCGAGCTCCCGCAAGGAGTCCGGCTGGTTGCTGTCTCGAAATTCCATCCCAATGAAGCGATAGAAGAAGCATATCAGGCGGGACAGCGTATTTTTGGAGAGAGCAAGGTGCAGGAAATGACAGCTAAATACGAAAGTTTACCCAAAGACATCGAATGGCATTTTATCGGACACTTGCAAAGTAACAAAATCAAATACATGATACCATACGTAGCGATGATACATGGCATTGACACCTATAAATTACTGGCGGAAGTCAACAAGCAGGCAGGCAAAGCAGGACGTACCGTAAACTGCCTGTTGCAGATACACGTGGCGCAGGAAGAAACAAAATTCGGTTTCAGCCCCGAAGAATGCAGGGAAATGCTGGATGCCGGAGAGTGGAAAGCATTGGCACACGTACGTATCTGCGGCTTGATGGGAATGGCAAGCAACACCGATAATATCGAACAAATCAACGGTGAATTCCGTTTATTGAGCAGTCTCTTTAAAGAGATTAAAGAAAACTGGTTCGCCGACTCGGACGTCTTTCGGGAATTGTCGATGGGTATGTCGCACGATTATCACGAAGCCATTGCCTCCGGAAGTACGTTAGTACGGGTAGGAAGCAAGATTTTCGGAGAACGAGAATATAATATTTAACCAATTATTATCACCATGACCGATTTAAAAACTACTTTCGCAGGGCTTTCCCTCAGGAACCCTATAATCATCAGTAGCTCGGGACTGACCAACAGTGTCGGCAAAAACAAGAAGCTGGCCGAAGACGGAGCCGGTGCTATCGTTCTGAAATCACTGTTCGAAGAGCAAATCATGCTGGAAGCAGAACAACTGAAAGATCCAGCTTTCTATCCGGAAGGCAGTGATTACCTGGCAGAGTACATTCGTGAACACAAGTTATCCGAATATCTGACTTTGATAAAAGAAAGCAAGAAGGTATGCCCGATTCCTATCATTGCCAGCATTAACTGTTACAGTGATTCCGAATGGGTCGACTTTGCCAAACAAATAGAAGAAGCCGGAGCCGATGCGATAGAGATCAATATTCTGGCTTTGCAGTCGGACATACAATATACATACGGTTCTTTTGAACAGCGTCACATTGATATTCTCCGCCACATCAAAAAAACGGTAAGCATTCCGGTCATCATGAAATTGGGTGACAACCTGACTAATCCCGTAGCACTGATCGATCAGTTGTATGCCAACGGTGCGGCGGCTGTTGTTCTCTTCAACCGCTTCTACCAGCCGGACATCAACATTGAAAAGATGGAGCATATCTCAGGCGAAGTATTCAGCACTGTTGCCGACCTGGGCACTCCTCTCCGTTGGATCGGCATCGCATCTGCCGCAGTAGACAAGATCGACTATGCAGCTTCCGGTGGCGTGGCTAACGCAGAAGCAGTAGTCAAGGCTATTCTTGCCGGTGCTTCAGCCGTAGAAGTTTGCAGCGCGATCTACCAGAATACAAACGCATTCATCGGCGAAGCCAACCGCTTCCTCTCCGCATGGATGGAACGCAAAGGCTTCAACAGCATTGCACAGTTCAAAGGCAAGCTGAATATCAAGGATATTCAAGGCATTAATACTTTTGAACGTACACAATTCTTGAAATACTTCGGGAAGAAAGAATAAAGATTAAAGGAAGAATTCCTTTTAAACGAAGAATAATTTTGAATGAAGAATGAAGAATTATCTGCGCTCTAATGCTGCATAGTAAATTCTTCATTCTTCATCTTTCAATTTTTAATTTCTTCTACAGCAGGTTACTTGCCAGCTCGCTTAGCTCGCTCCGTTCTCCCTTTACCAGGTTCACGTGCGCAAAGATTTTCTGGTCTTTCATACGGTCAATCATATATACCAGACCATTGGACTGGCTGTCCAGATACGGCTGGTCAATCTGTTGGATATCTCCGGTAAACACCATCTTCGTACCTTCTCCCGCACGGGTAATGATGGTCTTTATCTCATTCGGCGTCAGGTTTTGCGCCTCGTCGATGATGCAATACATTTCGCTCAAGCTGCGGCCACGTATAAATGCCAAAGCCTCAATGACCAACTGTTCACTTTTCTGCATATCTTCTATACGCTTCACTTCAGTAGAGTTGGCAGCAAACTGGCGTTTTATCACGTTCAAGTTGTCAAATAGCGGTTGCATATAAGGAGCCACTTTCTCCTGCGCGTCTCCCGGAAGGAAACCTATATCCTTGTTGGAAAGCGCAACGACAGGGCGTGCCAGCAGAATCTGCTTGTAATCGGTCAGTTTGCCCAAAGCGGCAGCCAATGCCAACAGCGTCTTACCCGTTCCCGCCTTTCCGGTCAACGCTACCAGCTTCACATTCGGATCATTCAGAATCTCAAAAGCAAAACTCTGTTCCGCGTTGCGTGGTTCGATTCCGTAATTTTTACCCTTCATCACCCGGCAGATAGAATGAGTAAAAGGATTGTAACGTGCCAGCACCGTATTCCGGTCACTCTTCAGTACGAAACATTCGTTAGGATGAATCAGATCCTTAAAATCAAATTCACTCAAGTCGATACCCTCCTTAGAAGAATAAATACGGTCAATCAATGCCGGATCTATATTTTCAAAGATTTCATTGGATTTCTCAAAGACATCCACATTCACCACCTTGTCCGTGATATAATCCTCGCACAGCAGACCGATGGAACGCGCCTTCATACGCAGGTTCACGTCTTTGGTCACCAATACCGTTTTCATTTTCGGATATTTGGAGGCAAGAAACTCGGTTGCCGCCAAAATAAAATGATCGGGCTTCTTCGCCGGAAAAGCAGCCCATACTTCGGGAGCCTCCACCTGACCGGTCACCACAAACAGGCGTCCCAAGCCTTCGCCCAGCTTCACTCCTTTCGAGAAAATCTCGTCACTCGTCAGCGTATCCAACTCACGCACAAACTCACGGGCATTGAAATTAATCTGCTCGTTTCCTTTCTTGAATTTATCCAACTCCTCAAGCACGACAAGGGGAAGATAAATATCATTTTCCTGGAAATTCTTCAAGCAATTATAATCGTGAAGAATAACATTGGTGTCTAGCACAAAATTTTTCTTAGTTCCCATGATTTCTTAGATTTAAATGTTGATATTTGCAATCTCAATTCGTCAACCTCACTTATCGCAGTCCGGTTGACGGTTCTAAAGATAAACAAATTAGCGGGCAATAAAGATCGCCCGGCGTTAAATATTATAAAACATGGACTATCAGAACACTTTAAAGTACTTATATGAAAGTGTACCTATGTTTCAGCAAGTAGGGAAAGAAGCATATAAGCCGGGATTGGAAACCACACAAAAATTAGACGAATATTTCGGCCATCCTCATCGACAATTCAAAACGATACACATTGCGGGTACGAACGGAAAAGGTTCCTGTTCGCATACTATCGCCGCCGTATTGCAATCGGCAGGCTACCGGGTAGGATTATTCACCTCCCCGCACCTGGTGGACTTTCGCGAACGCATCCGCGTCAATGGCGAAATGGTGCCCGAAGAATACGTAGTTGACTTTGTGGAAAAGCACCGTCCTTTCTTCGAACCTCTCCAACCTTCGTTTTTCGAGCTCACCACCGCTATGGCATTCCGTTATTTTGCCGACAGAAAAGTAGATGTAGCCGTTATCGAAGTAGGAATGGGCGGACGTCTGGACTGCACCAACATCATCCGTCCGGACCTATGCGTCATCACCAACATCGGTCTTGACCATACCCAGTATCTGGGCGGTACACTCGAAAAGATCGCTGAAGAAAAAGCCGGAATCATCAAGGAAGGCGTACCGGTGGTTATCGGAAGAGCCAGAGGAGCGGTGAAAAAAGTATTCTCCGCGAAAGCGGAGGAGATGAACGCCCCCATCACGTATACGAAACAGACTGCCGCGGGCAACGACGTCGCTATATATAGCTATCCGGAATTACAGAAAGAAAGGAACAACTTTTACGAAATGACGCGGCAAGGTCTCGAAATGTTCAAAATGCTACAAGACAAACACCGGAAAAATGAGAAGTCTCTGGAGAAATTACTGTCTACGTTCAATCTGGACAATGCCCTACGCGCGATGGACAGAATACTCGACAAAAGAAAAAGCGCGATAAAACTCAGCAATAATCATTTTCAGGACGGTATTTTTCTGGAGCTCACCGGTCTCTACCAGGTCGAAAACGGCTTTACTATCCTGACCGCCCTTGACGAACTGGTGAAAATGGGATACCACATCTCACCCAAGAACTATTTCGAGGGCTTTTCCAATGTATGCGAACTCACCGGACTGATGGGACGCTGGCAGAAAGTGTACAGCTATCCGGATATCATCTGCGACACCGGACACAATGTCGACGGAATCAAGTATATCTGCAAGCAGCTCGAAGCTATCCGGGCAAACGACGGAAAAAAGATCCATATCGTATTCGGTATGGTCAATGACAAAGATATCAGCGGTGTACTGAAAATATTGCCGAAAGACGCCACCTATTATTTCACCAAAGCCAGCGTGAAACGCGCGCTTCCGGAGAACGAGTTGCAGGAACTGGCTCAGAAAGCCGGATTGAAAGGCAACGCTTACCCCACTGTGGTAGAAGCGGTGCAGGCGGCAAAAAAAGACTGCCCCCCGAAAGACTTCATCTTTGTGGGAGGCAGCAGTTTCATTGTCGCCGATCTGTTAGCGAATCGCGATACACTCGATCTCTACTAACGCGTTCTTTGGCAGAGCTTTTACGGCAATCGCCGAGCGTGCCGGGAAAGTTCTGTCAAAATAAGTGACATACACACCATTCATCCCCGCAAAAAGGGACATATCCTGAAGAAACACGGTGGTTTTGACAATGTCGTCCATTGTCAATCCCGCCTCTTCAAGAATGTACTTTATATTTTCCAACGACTGGCGGGTCTGTCCTTCTATCCCTTCCGCCATCTGCCCCGTAGCGGCGTCAATAGGCAACTGTCCGGACACATATACCACTCCGCCCGCTTCCATCGCCTGGCTGTACGGACCGATAGCTCCGGGAGCTTTCTCACAGCAAATTACTTTTTTCATATTTCTATAATTGTTATTTATATAAGGCACAAAGTTATAGAAATATTCTATCCCCTCTCATAAAATATCGTTTTTAATATATCCAGCCGTCTCTTTTATTTTGGCTTTTCCAATATAAGTAGATTTCTCTCATTGATATCAGAAAACGAAACATAAACAAAAAACCTCCTGTGAAACGAATCTCACAGGAGGTTTTTTATTATTTGTTCGAAAAGATTATTCCGCTTTTTCTTTTGCAGGAGTTTCAGCAGGTGCAGGAGCAGCTTCAACCGGTTTTTCAACCTTTACATCTTCTCTTGATACGTTTACCGTAACGTTGACAGCAGAAGGTTGTCCCTGGTAAGGCATACGGTTCTTCGGGTCAGCACCATATTGGTTAGGACCTACAGTACCGTCAGCAAACAACATATAAAGTCCGAAAATAGCATTCACGATAGGAATGAACATCAACAGAATCAACCAGCCGGATTTATTCAAGTCGTGCAGACGCTTCACACCCTGTGCCAGAGAGAACCACACAGAAGCAACCAAAGCAGCAAGACCGATCAACAAGCCGAATACGGAGCCACCGGCAGAACCGCTGGAAGCACCAAAAATAAAAGTACCTACACCCAACAGCATAGCGATCCAAGTTACTATACCACCAACAATACCAGACAGGAAATATTCGATTCTACGAATACGACCGTCAAAAGAAAAAGGAGCTTTGAACATAATTTATAAAATTTATATTAATAAATAAGTGAGTTGTTCATCGTGCATTTATTATATGGAAGCAAAGTTATAAAAAAAATAAAATAAAAAAAGTTCTTTAAGGAAAAGAATAAAAAAATAACCGAATCCCGTGCAGTATTTCCTATTTTCCTGCATTTAACCTATGAAACAAAGAAAAAGTAGCAAATCAAACCATGTATCATTAACCTACAACCTGAGCTTGAACAGAAGGGGGAAATTAAAAGAGAAAGAGAGAGTTTTTTTTAATTAACGTCCCCAAATGAAAGGGGAAGGTTTGAAACCTTCCCCTTTTCCCTTTCATCAAAATCGAGGGTGTCAAAATGAACTGCAGTATTTTTGAATCAGCTCATCCACATTCGGATCTCCCAGTTCCTTAGCTTTCTTAAAGTTCCCGCAAGCCTCGTCCTTCTTCTGCAACTGTATCTGACAAAGCCCCAACAAGCGATAGGCTTCGGCATATTTCGGATCTGTTTTCAGCATGTCATTCAGAATACGAACCGCCTCTTCATAACGGCCTACGCGCAAATTCACCACTGCGTGTTCCGCCTGATAAGTCAAGTCGGCAGGATTCAGCTCGATAGCCTTAGCGATATCATCCAACGCACGCTGATACTGGCGGGCTTTCAGTGCCGCCTGCTCACGGTAATAATAGAATACATCATTCACTTGTCCTTTCACTGCGGTATGGTAGGCGTCATAATCAAGCATGGCATTCCGTGCCTGACCGGCCGCCATATTCATTTGCGCACGTTCCAGCAGATAAGGAGCCAACTCAGCGGTTATCGGCTGCGGACAACGGGCAATGCAACTATCCATCAATGTCAAGACCTCTTTCGGGTCGCTTTTCATCAATTCCTTTGTCTTGGCGGCACTGAAGAAGGTAGCGGGAGAAGCAAGATTGCTGGCGTTTACTTTCTCATAAGCAGCCAAAGCACCTGCATAGTCTTGCTTGGCAAACAGGATATCGCCTTCCATCTGAATGTAAACAGGCAACGGATCAATAGCTATCGCCTGACGGACATTCTCCAAAGCGGTATCATACGTCCAATCCTTATACGTCTTTTCCGGCTTGGACAGCTGGTAAGAATACATCATCTTACCTATATTATAATATGCATCGTCTTTCTTCTGAGCCACCTTCAACGCGCGGTTAAAGTCGTCAACGGCTTTATCATACCAAGACTGGTCATCCTTGCCTTTGGCTATATAGTAATTCGCACGGCGGAGATACCCGTCCGCGTTGTTCGGGAACTGAGCGATAAAATCATCCAAGAGTTCTCCATAGTCGTCTCCCGACATCTGAGAGGAAGCCATAAACAAATAGACCAATGCCTGGTCTTCCGTTTCGGGCAATCCCTTCCGGATACCAATGCTTCTCAACGTTGCATCCCCCAGAGAAAGGGCATTGATCTTCTGCGCCATCGCAAAAGCCGCCCCTGCCGCATAACAAGTGGTTATCGTGTCCAGTCCCGACGACTTCTGCGCAATGCCGAACACCTGTCCTTCCGCGTTCATCACCGGACAGCTCACCATCTTGTCTTTCATCCGCATACTCAATGTATAATAATGGTGCTCTCCCGCCACTTTGGATACCTCCTTCACCTTGCCTGAAACGCAGGCGATACTCTTCTGCGTGGAATAAGGAAGCATCCACGCATCACTTCCCACTGCCGGAGCAGCAGTCGCCACCACCAGCGCAGGCACTTTCTTTTCAGTAATTCCTACACGGAACTTTATGACATCATACATATCATTCGCTCCCAATATCCGGCTGACCGGCATTTGCTTACCGTCCGCCGTCACGACCACCGCACGCTCCGCTCCCTTGAAAAGAGAAAAATCGGATAATGCCAGTCCGTCTTCGGAGACAAAAAATCCGTTACCGGTATTCAGCATTTTATCATTCTTATCGTAGGTCACGACCGAGAAGACCGCACGTTTCGCCTTCTCTACCCATTTAGGGGTCTGCGCCATGCTTCCCTGCACCAGAAAGAAAAGCGCCAAAGGTAGAATTAAAATCTTCTTCATAATATTACTCATTGTTTCTTTGTTTCACCGCCTCGTAAATCAAGATACCCGCAGCTACGGAGACATTCAATGACTCGATAGTGCCCAGCATCGGTATCTTCACCCATTCGTCGCAGAGCGCCAGGTTATCGTATGACACCCCTGTATCCTCCGCTCCCATAATGATGCACAAGGGTCCCGTGTAATCAGCTTTCGTATAATCGTAATCTCCCTTTTCGGTAGCCGCCACAATACGGAAGCCGCTGTCTTTCAGATACTGAAGCGTCGAGCGCAAGCTCTGTTCACGACATACGGGAAGCGTATGCAACGCTCCCGCCGATGTTTTCACCGCATCGGCATTTACCGACGCGCTGCCACGCGCGGGAATAATCACCGCATCTACGGCGGCACATTCGCAAGTACGGGCAATCGCGCCGAAATTGCGGACATCAGTCACTCCGTCCAACATTACAAAAAACGGATTCTTGCCTTGCTCAAACAGGAAAGGAACAAGATCCTCCGTCTTCTGATAAGTCACGGAAGAAATGAAAGCGATCACACCCTGATGATTCTTCCGGGTGATACGGTTGATACGCTCCACCGGAACACGCTGAACGGGTATCAGCGTACCTTTCAAAGCTGCAAAAAGCTCTTTGGAAAGATCACTCTGAATATCTTTCTTCACGAGGATTTTATCTATTTCTTTTCCAGCCTGAATGGCCTCTATCACGGCACGAACACCGAAAATCATTTCACTTTTGTCAAGCATCTTATTTATTTACTATTGTACTATATTTACGAATTATTATTTATACATTACCGTAACGGCAATGACACACCGCTAATCGCTGTTCAACAGCGCCTTAGCGTTGCTGAGCGCGGCTTCGGTCAAAGTGGCGCCACTCAACATATGGGCTATCTCCTCCACCCGCTCCTCATCAGTAAGACGGCGGATATGGCTGTTGGTTTCCGTATCGCTATCTTTCTTGTACACCTTATAATGCGCCCGTCCACGAGCGGCAATCTGCGGCAGGTGGGTAATGCTGATCACCTGACGGTTCTGCTCGCCCATCTCCTGCATCATATCCGCCATGCGGTCGGCTATCTCACCGGAAACTCCGGTATCTATCTCGTCAAACACGATGGTCGGCAACTTCACGGCTCCCGCAATCATGGCTTTGATGGAAAGCATGACACGAGCTATCTCACCCCCCGAAGCCACAGAAGAAATATTCTGCAATGTACCGTTCTTGTTGGCGGAAAACAAGAAGCTGACCGTATCTTCTCCCTGCAATCCGGGTTCTTTCTTCAATCCCATCTCCACCTGGAAACGGACATTCGGCATTCCCAACGGAATCAGGCGGGTGGCCAACTGCTTTTCCACCTCACGGGCAGCCTTGACGCGGGCTTTGGTCAGCAAGGCAGCCTGCTGCTTCACCTGTTTGAACTGTTCCTCCTTGCGGGCGGTCCATTCGGCAATCCGTTCATCGTATGAAGTGATGTCGGACAGTTTGACACGGTATTCTTCCGTCAAAGCCAGCAACTCATCAAGCGTCTGTACCCGATGTTTCTGCTGCAAGGAATAAATCAAGTTCAGACGCTCGTTCACTTCCTCCAGCCGTGCCGGGTTGAACTCCACCGATTCACCCTGCGAAGAGATTTCATGCGCGATATCTTTCAGTTCGATATAAGCGCTCTCCATACGTTCCGCCAGTTCTTTGGCAGGCTGGTAGACTTTTTGCAGATTGTTCAGCGTGTTCAGATTGTCCTTCAGATAAGAAAGCAGTCCGCCTTCGTCTGAGGCGAACACCTGCTCCACCCGGTAAAGCCCTGCCTTGATTTCCTCCGCATGGCTCAGTATTTCAGCTTCCTGTTCCAACTCCTCCTGCTCTCCTTCCACAAGACGGGCTTCTTCGAGTTGCTCCAACTGGAAACGGATGTAATCTTCGTCCGAACGGCTTTTCTCGGCAAGCGAGACTAACTCCGCCAATTCGCGTTCCGTCTGTTTCCATCCGGCATAACAGGTGTGGTATTTCTCCAACGCAGTGTCGTTATGCGCCAGAATATCAAGCACATTCAGCTGAAAGCCTTCCTTGTTGAGCAGCAGATTCTGATGCTGTGAATGCACGTCAATCAACCGCTCTCCCAACTCCTTCACCTGCGCCAACGAAGCGGGCGTATCATTGATAAACGCCCGACTCTTACCGGACGCCTGCACTTCACGACGCAAAATGCACTCTTCATCATATTCCAGCTCATTGTCTTCAAAAAACGGGCGCATCCCATAAGCCGATATATCAAAACGAGCTTCTATGATACATTTAGAAGCTCCGCGACGAATTGACTTCACATCGGCACGCTGTCCGAGCAGCAGCCCGATGGCTCCCAGAATAATTGATTTCCCGGCTCCCGTCTCACCTGTAATAACGGAAAAGCCGGTGTCGAAACTAATATCCAGTTTCTCTATCAATGCGTAATTCTGAATGTATAGTGAACGTAACATTTGAATAAGTTGAGAGTTGAGAGTTAAGAATTGAGAGTTAAGTGTTTTAATTCATCAGACAGGCGGTCGATGATATCCCGTGCCACTTCCGCCTTCGACTTGAGCGGATAGTCGGTACGGCCTTTCCGGTCGATGATACTGATTTTGTTGGTATCATGACGGAAACCGGCTCCCGCGTCGTTCAGAGAGTTGAGCACGATAAAATCGAAATTCTTCCGTTCGAGTTTTCCTTCGGCATTCTGCTGCTCGTTGTTCGTTTCGAGGGCAAAGCCTACCAACAACTGGTCTTTTCTTTTGACAGCCCCCAGACTGGCGGCAATATCCTTGGTTGCCCGAAGATGCAGCGTCAGCTCTTCTTCTTTCTCGCGCTTGATCTTCTTGCCGGCCACCATTTCCGGACGGAAATCGGCTACTGCGGCACACAGTATGGCTGCGTCGGAATCGAAGAAACACGCTTGCGAAGCCGCATACATTTCCTCCGCCGATTCCACATCGATCCGGCGAATACGGGAGTGCCGCGTTTCCAGTTGCACGGGACCCGCAATCAACGTCACCTCCGCACCACGACGGGCGCATTCTTCCGCCAAAGCAAATCCCATCTTTCCGGAAGAATAGTTGCCGATGAAACGGACGGGATCAATCTTCTCGTACGTCGGTCCGGCTGTAATCATGACCTTCTTTCCTTTCAACTCACCGTTTGCGGCAAAAAACTCGTCCAATACCCGGATGATATTTTCCGGTTCTTCCATCCTTCCCTTCCCCACCAAGTGGCTGGCAAGCTCTCCCGTGCCCGGCTCGATGATATGATTGCCGAACGAACGGAGAATATCCAGATTCTTCTGGGTAGAAGGATGCGCATACATATCGAGATCCATTGCCGGAGCGACAAACACCGGAGCTTTGGCCGAAAAATAGGTTGTAATCAGCATATTGTCGGCTATCCCGTTTGCCATCTTGCCGATGGTAGAGGCGGTGGCGGGAGCAATCAACATGGCATCCGCCCACAGCCCCAAGTCTACGTGGCTGTTCCACGTTCCGTCGCGCTGTGCAAAGAACTCGCTGATGACCGGCTTGCTGGTCAACGCCGAAAGAGTGATGGGAGTAATAAATTCTTTTCCCGCCGGAGTAATCACGACCTGCACTTCCGCTCCCTGCCTGATAAGCCCACGAATGATGTAGCAAGCCTTGTACGCGGCAATACTGCCGGTAATTCCAAGAATTATCTTTTTTCCTTTTAGCATTATTTCGTTATCAGATTGCTCATTTCACGCAGACGGATTTTTGTCAATACCGCTTTCGTATTCAGCGTGAAATCACTGTTCAAAATCCAACTGTAATATCCGGGATCTTTCTTCAAGACCTCAGCTACAGACATTCCTTTGTACTTTCCGAAGTTGAACACTTCCACTCCATTATCATCATAGACCATGCGACCGGCAAAGTCTACATTCTTGGAATAGCTGGAGTAGTCCGCCAAAAACGCAATATCGTTCTGCAACTCGTCATAGCGGTCGAGTTGCGCTTTCAGCACCTCATAAGTGGCACGTGTGTCCGCCTCCGCCGTATGCGCGTCCTCCAGATTCTTTTCGCAGTAGAATTTGTAGGCTGCCGAAAGGGTGCGTTGCTCCATTTTGTGGAAAATCACCTGCACGTCCACAAATTTGCGCTTCGTCATGTCGATATCCACTCCCGCACGCAGAAATTCTTCCGCCAGCACAGGAATGTCGAAACGGTTGGAGTTGAATCCTGCCAGATCGCATCCTTCAATGTCACGGGCAATGTTCTTTGCCACTTCCTTGAAAGTAGGGCAATCCGCTACGTCCGCATCGTAAATGCCATGCACGGCGGAAGAGGCTTCGGGAATATGCATCTCCGGATTGATACGCAAAGTCTTGGCTTCCTCATTCCCGTTCGGATAAACTTTCAAATAACAGATTTCAACAATACGGTCTGTGTTGATATTGGTTCCGGTCGTCTCAAGATCGAAAAAGACGATGGGATTTTTCAAATTTAATTTCATTTCTGGTTATTTTTTCGTTTCACCACAGAGGACACAGAGGACACGGAGGGTTGTTTAATAAATATTCAAAATTTTCCTCCGTGTCCTCTGTGCCCTCTGTGGTGAATAATTAATCATTCAACATCATCGGCATCAGCAACATCAGCAAGTCTTCGTTCTCTTCCTGCTCTACGGGAATGATTACTCCGGCTCGTGAGGGATCGGCCAATTCGATAATAACTTCGTCTGCGGAAATGTTGTTCAGGATGTCGATCAGGAACGTAGATTTGAATCCGATACTCATGGCAGCTCCCGCATATTGGCACACCTGTGTTTCTTCGGCAGAGGTGGAGAAGTCGATGTCCTGTGCGGAAATGACAATCTGGTTTTCCTGCATACGGAGTTTAATCAAGCTGCTTGCCTGCGAGGAGAAGATAGACACACGGCGCAAAGCTCCCATCAGCTGCTGGCGGTCTACGGTCAACTTGTGAGGGTTATTTTGAGGAATTACCGAGTTGTAGTTCGGATAACGCCCTTCGATCAGACGGCAAACCATGCGATAGCTTTCGAGCATGAACACAGCGTTGCGTTCGTCGAATTCGATTGTCACCATGCCCTGTTCTTTCGGCAGAAGATTCTTGAGCAGCGTAGCCGGTTTCTTCGGCAGGATGAACGCCGCACGCTCGTTGCCTTTAGCCGCCAATGTCTTGCAACGCACCAGCTTATGACCGTCCGATGCGACCATCGTGATGTCTTCTGTCGTAATATCAAAATAAATACCGTTCATCACCGGACGGAGTTCGTCGTCGGCAGTTGCGAATACCGAGCGGTTGATACCTCCCAGAAGCACTTCCGCTTCCATCTCCACGCGAACTGCATTGTCTCCCAATGTAGCCGACTGAGGGAATTCGTCCGCATTCTGTCCCATCAGACTATATTTTCCGTTCTGATACTGCACCGTAATTTCATAATTGTCCGGGTTGACATCAAACGTCAATGGCTGTTCCGGAATCTCTTTCAATGCATCCAGCAACGTTTTCGCCACTACGGCAAAACGTCCGTTCGTATCGCTTTCATTCACTTCTACGGTAGTAACCATCGTTGTCTCGCTGTCGGATACGGTGACAGACAATGTTCCATCTTCCAGTTCGAAGAGAAAACAATCGAGGATAGGCAATGCGTTTTTCGAATTGATCACGCGGCTTATAGCCTGTAAATGGCTAGAAAGAGCAGTACTTGAAACGATAAATTTCATATATTTTCGTGTATTTAAGTTTTAAATATTCTAACGCACAAAGTTACGAAAAAAGATTCGGGCAACCCAACAAAACAAAAGAAAAAACAGTCTTTGTGTGAGGGATATTCCTAAAAAGTCGTAACTTCGCCGCAGAATTTAAATTAATCGCAATGGAATTTACAGGAAAAATCATCGCTATTCTCCCTCCGAGAGGTGGAGTATCAAGAACAAGCGGCAACGAGTGGAAATCGCAAGAGTTCGTTATCGAAAATCACGACCAATATCCGCGTAAAATGTGTTTCGACGTATTCGGCGCGGACAAAATCGAGCAGTTCAATATTCAGATGGGCGAAGAACTGACCGTATCATTTGATGTTGACGCCCGTCAATGGCAGGACCGTTGGTTCAACAGTATCCGTGCATGGAAAGTCGAACGTGTAGGCGCAGGCACTCCAATGGCTCCGGGTGCTCCCGTTCCTCCTCCGGCTCCGTCCGCTACTCCGGAATTTACTCCGGGCGACGCAAAAGACGATCTGCCTTTCTAAACAAAAAAAAATCAAGGCGTAACGATACGCACTGAAAAACTCCCGGTGAATTTGATTTTTGCCGGGAGTTTTTTTATGCCCGCACTTTGTAAAGATTCCGCCCACAGCTAAACACTTCTCAGCCCACAGATGAACAACACCCGGACACGGGCTCAGGGGAATAAGCCCACAGGTGAAAAAAGGTCAGCAATAACGTCGGCAACCAAAACCCAGAAATACTATCGCTGATAGTATTTCTATTCTCTTCTAATCTCTTCTTTTCTCTTCTCTTGGGTTATGGTTGGGTTATGGTTGGGTTTTTGCGCCCTGCCAGAAGGCGTTTCAGCGCTTTTAGTTTTTGCAAAAACAGTGTTTTTTCGCAGGTAGTTTTTTCACCTGTTTTTCCTCTTTTCAAATCCGGTTTTTCTCCGTTCGGAAATCTTTTTCCAATCAACCCGAAATGATTTTTCCAGCTTGTCTTTAGTCGGCTTTATACTTCAAAACGATGGTGGGATATGCCACTTCATCAGCACAAGTAAACTGAGCAAAAAGTATGAAATTGCGAAAAAATTCCGCATTGCGCACAAAGAAATCGGGCACGAAACAGACCTGTTTTTCCACTTGCCGGAAGAGGTGTCCGAAATCTGCCATCAGCATAAAATGATAAGAATCGGACAGGTTACTCATCCCCGCTTTATAGGTAACAGCACTGTCAAGCACTTCGCCTTTATCCAACCGGAGTATATAGTCCGACAGACTGTCTTCGTCCGGTGCTAATAATAAACGACCGGCATAAAAGGCAGCGTACAGCTCCGAAGCCGGCCCCACGAAACTAGAAAGTTGCGTAAACAACGTTGTCTGAGGCAGCCGGTAGACAGGATAGGCTTTATCCGCAGTATAACAAAAAGTTATACGGGGATTCTTATGCCTTTCTACAGCGGATGCCGTATTTGTCAGGGAGCGCATCATCCTCTCAGCCTCCGTCACATCGGGCACAGAAAGACTCAGCACAGACGCCGCGTCCCGCAATGTATCTTCCCGCTGGAAAAGACAGGTCACCAAATCATGCCCGGTGTTTTCCATCAGATAACGCGAGATTTCACGGTTTCTTTCCTGCATTCCGCTATCATCGTCCACCCCTGCCGGTATATATTCACGACTGTCGCCATAGGCAAGCAGAGAGTTCCAGTCCGTGACACTTTGTTTGCTAAAATAGAAAGTGGTGGAAGGCAACACTTCGCCCGGAAATCCTTTGACAGATTCTTGTTGCCGAAGCTGGTTGATAAAGGCGAGACAGGTATCCGGTTCATGGCTGACACCTGTAAAATAGACATAATCGTCCTTCATCTTCATGTCAAACTCCGTCCACCCTATCATGCCGTTCACACGGGTATAAATGGTAGCGACCGCTCTGCTTTTTTTCGGTGCGTTTATCTGCATGAAAGCAGGATCATCCGCCAGAGAATCTCCCTTCTTGCAGGTGTCAATGACTTCTTCTATCAGTTTTTTCTGGAAGCTCAACGCCATGAAATCGGGCGTGAGATAGCAAGCAAGGAAATCACCGTCCGCCATCGGGTAGATTATTATCTTTTCTCCTTTGTAATCGAAGGTTTTCGGCGGATAGAGTGATGAAATATATTTTTGCACGAATCTGTCTATCAGCTCTTTATCACCTTCTCCCAATCTGCAATAGAGCACTTGGTCGCGTTCGCTGTCCGGAGCATGGAAACTTATCAGCATTTGATTCATTTGCCGACTCAATCCGTGGGGACTATCTTCGGAAAGTTCGTACAGGGAATGTTTTAAGTAGGAAAACAGCTTGGATACATACAGGTATTGCCGTTCTTTGCTGCAAGTCAGATTATCGGTTTCAGTCACAAACTCAAGCACATCATCGGTAGCAAACACTGCCGAAGTAGTGGCGGGAACCAGCTCGTAAAGATTGAAATTTTTCTCTCCGTCAGCCGCCGACAGCCTGAAAAAAGAGTACATGACGAAACCTGCGCACAGAAGTACAACAGAAGAAGTGACCGCTATTTTCACTATCGTACGAAGTTTCATAATATTTGCTGTTTATCGGCTCGGTGCAAAAATAATAATTTCTACAAAGAAAACAAAACTTTTGCTAAAAAATCCGCCGGTAATTAAAGAAGGATTTCCAATCCGTCAAATGCCAGGTGAATATTCTCCGGAAGTCTCCGTTCAGCTTCGGCATGCAAGCCCATATCATGACTCATGTGTATAAAGTATGTCTTCTTTGCCTGAATGCGCCGCGCAACCGCCAAAGCCGCCTCCAGATTCTGATGTGTAGGATGCGGGGCTATGCGGAGTGCATTCACAATCAGAACATCCACGCCTGCCAATTGTTCATAGGATTCTTCGGGCATGGTCAGCATATCGGTGATATAACCGAGTTTTCCGATCCGGTATCCGAGAATCGGCAACCGCCCGTGCATCACACGCAGGGGAAGCACTTCGGTATGGTTTATGTAAAAGGGTTGTCCCGCCACAATCTCTTGCAAAGGAATATTAGGGACACCGGGATACGAATGTTCCACAAAACAATAGGGCATACGCGAACGCAATCCGCGTGCTACGTATTCTTCCGCATAAATAGGAACTGAACCAAACTGGCAGAACGGACGAAGATCGTCCAGACCGCCCACATGATCGTAATGCTCATGCGTAATGAGCACTCCGTCTATCTTCTCGAAAGGGAGATGCAGTACTTGCTCCCGAAAGTCGGGACCGCAATCTATCAATATGCGCGCATCTTCCGTCTCTACAATGGCAGAGGCACGCAACCTGTTATCTTTCGGATCGGCAGAAGTACAAACTGCACATGCGCAACCAATCTGGGGCACTCCTGTCGATGTTCCACTTCCAATGATTCTTACCTTCATACTTCATTAAATTACGTTTACTTCCGGGTGGATATCGATACCGAATTTATCGCGTACCGAAGCCCGCACCGCATCTGAGAGTGCGACAATGTCACTGCCTTTCGCTCCACCCCGATTCACCAGCACCAATGCTTGTTTATCGTGGACGGCGGCAGGTCCTAAGGATTTTCCTTTCCATCCGCATTGGTCGATCATCCATCCGGCAGGGATTTTCACACGCCCGTCAGGAAGCTCATAGTAAGGTATGCGGGGATAGTCCCGCTGCAAGGCTTCCAGCTTTTCTTTCGCCACAATGGGGTTCATAAAGAAACTGCCTGCATTTCCCATCACTTTCGGGTCGGGCAGTTTACTTTCGCGAATCTCAATAATCACTTTACGGACAATGGGCAACGTCGGTGCAGGATACCTTGCAAGTTCCTGGCGAATCGTTCCATAGTCCAGCGTGTACCGTTCTTCTTTACTAAGACGGAAGCGGACATAGGTGACAAAAACGGATTTGTTCTCAGGACGCTTGAAAATGCTGCTGCGATAGGCATACTCGCATTCTTCGACAGAGTAAACACGCCCGTATCCTTGAACGTTCACTGTCTCTACCGCTGTTATCAGGTCTTTCACCTCCACTCCGTAGGCTCCGATATTTTGCACGGCACTCGCTCCCACCTCACCGGGAATCAACGAAAGATTCTCCGCTCCATACCATCCATGCTCCACGCAACAGGCTACAAAATCATCCCACACAACTCCCGCGCCGACACGCAGGGATACGGTCTGAGAGTCTTCGGCCGTCACTTCGATACCTCCGATGCGGGAATGCAGTATCAGCCCGTCGTAGTCTTTGGTAAACAGCAGATTGCTGCCGCCGCCAATATGCAAAAAAGGTGTCGTAACGGCACCTTGCGCAATATACTCCTTCAGTTCCGCTACTGAGGCGTATTCCAGAAAACGGGAGGCACTGACATCAATGCCGAAGGTATTGTAGGGCAAAAGAGAATACATAATCTATCTGTTTAAAAAAGTTATATACTGGTGTCTTCAAACTTATACAGCTCCCATCCTCCGGCTTTCCGACGGAAGTACAGGATGTTGGAGAAACCGTTGCCGATACCTTTCAACGCAAGAATCTTCGTTGTCGAGTTATCATCGTTTCTCTGTCCGTAGTTGATATTGGAGAGACGTTCGGAAGGAAGTTCCGGTTTGAAGGCAAACCATTGGTCCCGGTCGAGCGTTGTCTCCAAAATGGAGAAGTCGTCATCCGGATCGCTGGTAACAAAAATCAACGGTTCGCGTATGCGCCGACTCTGGAAAAGGCTGTCGACGGCAAAACGGCCGAAGAACTCCACAAAGTCCTCATTGTCGTCCTGCTCGATAGGACGCAAATTGATGGCTTCCAGCATCCACGCTCTTTTGATGCGTTCAAAGTAATACTTTTTCATCATCCGTGTCTTCACGAATATCCACTCCACTTGCACAGAGGTAAGCGCAGTATCTCCTACTAAATCCATATCTTCTTCTCTATCAAACAGGAGCGTATAGTAATGCTGTTTGGTAAATAAGTCGTCATGCTTCCAATGGTGTTCGTCGATGTCCAGCTTCTTGTCTCCATTGTAGTAGGGCAACGGAAACTTCACACGCTGACGCTGCAACACGTCATCGGAGGCAAAATTATAGATGAAATCGTCGAAAGACTCGTCGGCCTGTATAGGCTGCGGCTCTTCCGGCAATTCTTCCTGGTGGATTGAATCGGTTTTGTACCGGATGGAATCCACCTCTTTTGTAATAGATGCGAAGGGGTCAATCTTAGCTTTCTTGTTTCCACAGGAACTCAGCATACCGAGCAATATGACCCCTGCAATTAGTTTTTTCATTATTTTAATTTCTCTCGTAACTTTTCAAGCATATCCACCGTCATGCTTTCCAAATCGTAGGCGGGCTTCCATCCCCACTCTTCGCGGGCACAGGTGTCGTCCAGACTGTCGGGCCAGCTATCGGCTATGCGCTGCTTCAAGGGGTCTATTTCATAAACCATCTCAAACTGCGGCACGTGCTTCTTGATTGCCTGGTATATCGTTTCCGGGTCGAAACTCATGGAAGCGATATTGAAAGCATTGCGGTGTATCAGTCTTTCCGACTCAGCTTCCATCAGTGTGATCGCCGCGTTCAGCGCATCCGGCATATACATCATATCCATCAAAGTGCCTTGCTTAATGGGGCACACAAACTTCTCTCCTTTCACTGCCGAATAGTAAATATCGACAGCATAGTCGGTCGTGCCTCCTCCCGGAGGGGTCACATTCGAAATAATGCCCGGAAAACGGACAGCACGGGTATCGACACCGTATTTATTAAAATAGTAGTCGCTCAGCAACTCTGTCGTTACTTTCGTGACTCCATACATGGTACGCGGACGCTGGATCGTGTCTTGCGGCGTCTTGGTGTGAGGCGTACTTGCACCAAACGAGCCGATAGAACTGGGAGTGAACACCGCGCATCCTTGTTCACGTGCCACTTCCAGCACATTCCATAATCCATCAATACCTATCTTCCAAGCCAATTTGGGTTTCGACTCGGCAACTACGGACAACAGGGCAGCCAAATTATAAATCGTATCAATGTGATACTCTTTTACCACAGATGCCACCGCCTGCGCATCCGTCACATCAGCAATTGCCGAAGGACCGGACTCTTTCAATTCTCCTTTAGGCTCTGCACCCGGTATATAACCTGCTACAACATTTGTATTTCCATAGCGTTTACGTAACTCCATTGTAAGTTCGGACCCGATCTGTCCGGTAGCTCCAATAATCAAAATGTGTTCCATTTTTTTTCTGACTTAGAATAATAAGCTTAAATAGTGCGCAAAGTAAGCACTTTTTTTTCAGATTTTAATCAAAAAGACATTGTTATTCCAAGAAAAATTGTGTCCTTTGCAATATAACTTAATCACATAAACACCATGTACGGTAAAATGCAAGAATTCCTCAGCCAGACATTGGCTGAAATCAAGGAGGCCGGACTTTACAAAGAAGAACGCCTGATTGAGAGTGCGCAGCAAGCTGCCATTACAGTAAAAGGTAAAGAGGTACTGAACTTCTGTGCCAACAATTACTTGGGACTGTCCAATCACCCCCGATTGATCAAGGCTTCCCAAGAGATGATGAACCGCCGCGGATACGGTATGTCGTCCGTCCGTTTTATCTGCGGGACACAGGATATTCATAAAGAACTGGAAGCGGCTATTTCCGACTATTTCCAGACAGAAGACACGATTCTATATGCTGCCTGCTTCGATGCGAACGGCGGGGTATTCGAACCGCTCTTCACCGAAGAGGATGCGATTATCTCGGACTCGCTGAACCACGCTTCCATCATCGACGGCGTGCGTCTGTGTAAAGCGAAACGCTATCGTTATGCCAATGCCGACATGAAGGATTTGGAAAGATGTCTGCAAGAAGCGCAGGCGCAACGTTTCCGTATTGTCGTGACGGACGGTGTGTTCTCTATGGATGGCAATGTAGCTCCGATGGATCAGATTTGCGATCTGGCCGAGAAATATGATGCGCTGGTGATGGTAGACGAGTCTCACTCGGCAGGAGTGGTAGGCGCCACCGGTCACGGGGTCAGCGAATTGTATAAGACACACGGCCGCGTGGATATCTACACCGGAACGCTGGGCAAAGCTTTCGGTGGTGCGCTGGGAGGATTTACGACAGGCCGCAAAGAGATTATCGACCTGTTGCGTCAACGCAGCCGTCCGTATCTGTTCTCTAATTCATTGGCTCCGGGCATTATCGGCGCCAGCCTTGAGGTGTTCAAAATGCTGAAAGAAAGCAATGCGCTGCACGACAAGCTCGTAGAGAACGTGAATTACTTCCGCGACAAGATGACCGCTGCCGGATTTGATATCAAACCGACGCAGAGTGCGATATGCGCTGTGATGCTGTATGATGCGAAGTTGTCTCAGATTTATGCTGCACGTATGCAGGAAGAGGGTATTTACGTGACCGGTTTCTATTATCCGGTGGTTCCGAAGGAACAGGCGCGTATCCGTGTGCAAATCTCTGCAGGACACGAGAAGGCTCATCTCGACAAATGTATCGCTGCCTTTATCAAAGTGGGTAAAGAACTCGGCGTATTGAAATAAAACTTTTTCATATCTTCCATTGTTATTATCGGGGTGCATTAGAAGCGCTGACAAGATAACAATGGAAGATTTTTTTTATTTATATATGGAAGAACTGACTCTCACGACTCCTGCCCTTCTTTTCTCGGCAGTCTCACTGATTTTATTGGCTTACACCAATCGTTTCTTATCGTACGCACAGCTTGTGCGGCAGTTACGCGACCGCTATATGGAGAATCCTACGGATATCACGGTAGCACAAATAGAGAACTTACGGAAACGTTTGAATCTGACCCGCACCATGCAAGGACTGGGAATTGCGAGCCTGTTTCTCTGTGTGGTCAGTATGTTTTTCATTTATATCGGACTGCAACTGCTGTCCGCCTATGTATTCGGAGTGGCTCTGCTGTTGCTTATCGCTTCATTGGGCGTGTCTTTCCGCGAAATACAGATTTCCACCCGTTCGCTGGAGATTTATCTGGGAACGATGGAGAAGGGAAAGAGCAGAGCTAATCATTAAGCCACCACCCAACAGGGAAGGATCACAGCGAAACGACTTCCTTTACCGACCTCGGATTGAAGGGTAACCGTTCCACCCAATTTCTCTACAATCACTTTACAGATGGAAAGTCCTAATCCCGCACCCTGCGAAAACTCATTCTGCTTATAGAAACGACCGAATATCATCCGTTGTTCTTCCAATGGTATGCCACGACCAGTATCTTCAACATAGATTTCAACTTTACTTTCGTCGGAGAAATAGTGATATCCTACTCTGATAGTACCGCTTTCCGTAAACTTGTCCGCATTATTCAAGAAATTGGTAAGTACTTGTATCAAGCGGTCTCTATCCACATTTATTTCTAAAGCCGTTTCTTCCGTCTCTTTCAGAAATTCCAAACGTGGAGAAATAAGTACTTGATGTGTGGAATAGACATCATCAATCAAATCTTTTACCTGATACCGCTGATAGACAAAAGACATATAGTCGGATTCGATACGGGAAAGTTCCAAAATATCATTCACCAGTTTAAGCAATAGTTCGCTATTTTTATTTATGGTATCTACATATTCTTCCCGTTCTTCGGGAGTTAAATCCTCTTCTACCGCCAGAATATTGGAGAAGCCGACAATTGAGTTTAGCGGAGTGCGTATTTCATGGCTCATATTCGCCAGAAAAGATTGTTTGAGCTCGGCTTTCTCAGCCAGCAAACGTGCCGCTTCCAATTCCTCCTCCCTATCCTTTACTTTTTGCACGTTCTGTAATAATCCCGCAGTTTTGTACTGCCCTCCTCCAATCGGGTTGGTACTATAACGAAATTCCCACCATTGATAGCCCTTTCCGTCAAAGTTACAAGGAAGTTGCGCTATTTTCTTCCGTGCATTTTGCAGGTTCTTCCAACTAATTTGCACGCTCTCCCAATAGTCGGGATGAATTAAATGTTTGAGTTCTTCAAATGTCAGTTTCCGAGGGGATATTCCTTGCGAATGCCAAAACGCATCTTCAAACACAAATGTTTTCGTCTCCAGTTGCCAAGCGTATGTTGCTCCCCCTGCAATGGCCAATGCTAATGTTTCTTTTTCATGGGCTAACGCACAAAGTGCCTGTTTTTTCCTTCTCTGCTCACGGAGATAAAGCCACCACAAACAAGCAAAAAGAGAGAGAAGTAGTATGATTGAAGTAATTAGCATACTCCCCCATAACAAAGGATATCTCTTATTAAAAGGTATATTTATAATTGTAAAGCCGGAAGGAATTCTTTCGCTCCTTAATCCCATCCGCAGCATAGCATTCCAGTCTGCCACATACTCTTTACGGCTTTCGGCTATAGGAATATCCAAAGGAGATGTTCCATGCAAAATACTAACTGCGGCATTGACTTCTTCTTCCACTTGAACAGGCAATGTGGTCAGGTAACCTCCAATTAGCTTTTCTCCATATCCAAACCCCTCATTGATAACAGTCAAACAGGGATTCATACATACATTACCAAAATTCTCTGTAGTGAAATCACGCTTTAGCTGAATGTAACACCGCTCACGATAATTTCTGTTCAGTATCCACATCAAACTAACATCATTCTTCCCGGAAACACGTGCGGAAACTGCAAGAAAGTGCGTATATCCTTCTTTCAATTTTATCTGCAATTCTTGTTTGGGAGTACGCACAGTCTTTATCGAGTCAATAAAACCAATCACCTTAGATCCTCTCAGCTGTTCACGAGCGTCTTGCTTAATCTGATTGTCTAGAAAAGTGGAGTCAAGGACTGTAAATAACGATATTGCATTACCGAAGATTTTTTTAGCTATGGCTATATTTCTCTTGAAATCTATTTTATCATGAAATCCCGTCACGTTGGGATATTGACTTATCAACTTCCAATTCGGATAGTTAACGCCTCCGAATATAACAGGAACTTCCTTTACTAACGGTGCACCGCATTTCAACAAAGAGTAAGTGGCTTGATCTTCATTTACTATAATCACCTCCGGCTTCCAGTCTACAGACACAGAATCCAACAGATGAAACATTCTTTCCAATTCTTGCTTTTCGAGATAATTTTCACAATCCAGATAGAGCGTGCGAATATCCGCTTTTATATTCTTTTTCTCAAACTGCCTGGAAATCATTTCGTTATAATCAGGATAACCGCCGTAAGTCTCTTCGTAAGAATGTATGACCAATATGCGATGCTCTTCTTTCGGGGAACAGCTACTCAATCCTATTAGTAATAATAGAAGTGTGATAGAAATATTACTCCATTGTCCGTGTTTGTCCATATCCATATTATTGTTTGTTTGGATAAAAGCAGCCATTCGCCTTCTATACTCCATACGATTAGGTACAAAGATAACTGATTTTTAAATAAGGGCAAACAAAGTCAAAAAAAAGAAGTTGCCCGAATATGAAATTCAGACAACTTCTTGCATATAAATCTTTTAGGCTACTATAAATTAACGCTGTCCCAATTGTGAGTCTATAAAGAAAATTCCGGTATCACCGGCTTTCTTGATTTTGTCAACAATGCCTTGCGCTGTAGCTTCTTCTTCTACTTGTTCGCGAACGAATCCCCACAAGAAATCTTGTGTTGCTTTGTCCTTCTCAGCAGCAGCTACGTCTACCAGTTTGTCTACCAATTGGGAAACATGGCATTCATGTTTGTAAACGTGCTCGAATACTTCCAGCGGACTACCCCAACCGTTAGGAACAACATCTATTTTATCAACTTTAGCGGTTCCTCCACGTTTGATAATATAATCTGCCATAGCATAAGCATGCGCCATCTCTTCCTGAGACTGCTTCTTCATCCAATGGGCAAAACCACTGAAACCTTCTTTCTCGAAATAGAAAGACATTGCCAAATACAGGTTAGCAGACCACATCTCAGCAGTAATCTGTTCGTTAATTGCATTTTGTAATTTTTCTGAAATCATAATCGTATCTTTTATTAAGTTGTTAATGTAGTTTCTTTTTGAACTCATTACAAAAATAACAAGATTTCAGTTCAAATTGTTCCATGTACCCCGTATTTTTAAACTACATTCACACTTTGATTGTAACGGTTCATTTTTTATTTACACCAGTTCGTCGGAAGTATATCCTTTCGGAAGCTCACGACAGTTATAGCCGGAAGCCATTATTTCACCGTATGCACCAGCAGAACGAAGGGCTATCAGGTCTCCACGCTTGACTTTGTTCAGATCAATCGCCTTTCCGAAAACATCGGACGACTCACATATCGGACCTACTACATCGTACGCTTCCACCGGTTCTTCGGAAGTCAGGTTTTCCATCTTATGGTATGCCTGATACAAAGCCGGACGGATCAAATCGGTCATACCTGCATCGAGGATGGCAAATTTCTTCTTGGCTCCTTGCTTCACATACAGTACTTTGGATATCAACGTACCGCATTGTCCCACGACGGCACGCCCCAATTCAAAATGAAGTGTTTGATAAGGACGCAGTTTCAGTTGTCCGGCATAGGTGGCAAAATAATCTTTGAAGTTCGGGATAGCCTGACGGTTGGGATGTCCGTAATCTATCCCCAGACCACCACCGACATTTATATGTTCTACCAGAATCCGACGCGCTTCCAACTTGTCCTGCAATTCATTGACACGATTGCACAAAGCGACGAAATCGCCCATATCGAGAATCTGCGAACCGATGTGGAAGTGAAGGCCGATAAACTTGATATTCTTCATTTCCAAAGCCACGTCTATCACTTTATCCATATCCTGCATACTGATACCGAATTTATTTTCGGCAAGACCGGTAGTGATATTGGCGTGAGTATGCGCGCCTACATCCGGATTGATGCGGAAAGCGACATTGGCTATTTTGTTTTGAGCGGCTGCCAGCTCGTTGATTACTTCAAGCTCGGGAATAGATTCTACGTTAAAACAGAAGATTCCATATTCTAATCCGAGATTGATTTCCCAGTCTGCTTTACCCACTCCCGCAAAAACGACTTTATTGGCCGGAAATCCTGCACGGATAGCGGCACGGATCTCTCCACCGCTCACACAGTCGGCTCCCATTCCGCTTTCACGGATGATGGCAAGTACCTTCGGATTGGCATTCGCTTTGACAGCATAGTGTACTGAATAATTAGGATATTTGGCAACCTCATGGTTAATAGCCGACAATGTATCACGCAGCACTTTGGTATCGTAATAATAGAAAGGTGTCTGCAAAGTGCGGAATTTATCGATTGGAAATATTCCCTTCATAATTCAAAAACTTGTTTAGTTGGTTAAAAAAAAGCGCTTTTATCAGTTCGGTAAAAGCGCTCATATTATTGATGGAATTATTTGCCGTTGAAAAGCATATCGCTCAACGACTGTAAAGCCGCCTTCTTGTCACACTCCCGAATGAGGAAGGAGATGTTGTAGTTGCTTCCTCCGAATGAAATCATTCGCACCGGTATGTCGCGCATCGCATCAAGCGCTTTGGCTTCAAAACCGACATTTTCCCATTCCAAGTCACCTACAACGCAGATGATACACATTTCTTTATCAACGGTTACCGTTCCATATTTCTTCAGGTCATCCAGAATTTCATTAAGATGTTTCGTGTTATCTATCGTTACAGAAACACCGACTTCTGACGTACAGATCATATCGATGGATGTCTGATAACTTTCGAAGATTTCGAACACCTTACGCAAGAAACCGTGAGCCAATAACATACGGCTGGATTTGATCTTGATAGCAGTAATGTTATCTTTGGCGGCTACTGCTTTGATTTTTCCTTTCTCTGTATCATTGGAAATCAATGTGCCGGGAGCGGTCGGATCCATCGTATTCAGCAAACGTACAGGAATATTGGCATATTTAGCCGGCTGGATACAGGTAGGATGCAGAATCTTCGCACCGAAATAAGCCAATTCGGCTGCTTCTTCGAAATGTAGCTGACGTACCGGAGCTGTCTTGTCAACGATACGCGGATCGTTATTGTGCATACCGTCAATATCTGTCCAGATCTGAATTTCGGAAGCATTCACCGCTGCTCCGATCAGAGAAGCCGTATAATCGCTACCGCCACGTTGCAGATTGTCTATCTCACCATAAGCATTGCGGCAGATGAAACCTTGCGTGATGTAGATATCCATATCCGGATAAAGTTCGAGCTGTGCCTGCAACTTCTCCTTAATATATACGGGGTCCGGCTCCGCGTTCTTATCAGTACGCATGAATTCCAAAGCCGGAAGCAGTACGGACTTCGCACCGCATTCCTGCAGGTAGAAGTTCACCATTGCCGTAGAGATCAGCTCTCCTTGCGCCAAAACCACTTTCTCTTCAAACAAAGTGAAAAGGTCTTTCGTATAGGAGCGGATGTAGTCGAAGTGAGACTTGATGACTTCGAGACCTTTCTGTTTATATTCCTGAGTTGCGAATAGCTCATCAACGTGCTGTTTATATTTAGCTTCCAGCTTATTGATAATCTCGTTGGCACCCTCCGGATTCTTCTTATACAGATAGTCCGAAATTTCCACCAATGTGTTTGTTGTTCCTGACATAGCAGAAAGAACAACAATCTTCTGTTCACCATCGGTAATCAATTTGGCTACTTCCTTCATGCGCTGAGCAGAACCTACGGAAGTTCCTCCAAACTTTAAAACTTTCATTTTCGTTACTGTTTTAGTTATCTATATTTAAATCTATTTCTATTGTTCTCTGCCGGGGCATATATTCATCGGTCACATCTACAATCTGATGGTTGGCACAACGATACACCCGACCCGGATATTCTTTCAATAATTGCAGATTGTGCGTGGTCATCACAACGGATGAACCGGAACTGCAAATATTATGCAACAATTCAACAATCGATTTCCCCGTTTCCGTATCCAGGTTTCCGGTCGGTTCATCCGCCAGGATGATGGACGGAGAATTGAGTACGGCACGTGCAATCACAATGCGCTGCTGTTCGCCACCGGAAAGTTCGTTCGGCAGTTTGTATCCTTTATTGGACATTCCTACCAAATTGAGCACTTCTTCAATACGTTCCTTGATTTCCTGTTTGTTCTTCCAGCCTGTGGCACGAAGTACAAATTCCAGGTTATTGTAAACGGTACGGTCCGTCAGTAACTGAAAATCCTGGAATACAATGCCTAACTTGCGGCGCAGTTGCGGGATATGCTTACGTTTGATAGACCGCATATTATAATCCAGAACTTTAGCCTCACCGTCAATTACATCCAGTTCGCCATAAAGGGTCTTGAGCAGACTCGTCTTTCCCGAACCTACTTTTCCGATCAGATAGACAAACTCTCCTTTGTGCAATTCCAGATTTACATCACTCAGCACACAGAGTTCCTGTTGATGGATTTCTACGTTCTTATATCGTATCAACGCCCCGTCATCCATGCCGACTCCCGCTTTAATTTTTAATTATTAATTCTTATTTATTTAATGCTTCTTCCATGTACTGCTATGCCTTTCCTGCAATTCACGAGCAAGATCTTCAATACGATAGCCTTTTGAAGTCAGCAATACAATCATGTGATAAATAAGGTCGGCTCCTTCGTAGATCAGGCGTTCGTCAGTGCCGTTGGTTGCTTCGATCACTGTCTCGACTGCTTCTTCACCTACTTTCTGCGCCATCTTATTGATTCCGGACTCAAACAGGCTGGTTGTATAAGAGCCTGCGGGCATTTCTTCGTGACGTTTGTCGATAAAGTCTTGCAATGCTTTCAGGAACATCACAGGTTCTTCATTCTTCTCGCCCCAACAGGTATCTGTACCTGTATGGCACACAGGACCTGCCGGATTAACCTGAATGAGCAACGTATCATTGTCGCAATCGGCCTTGATAGAAACAACATGAAGGAAATTACCGCTTTCTTCGCCTTTTGTCCACAGACGATTCTTTGTACGGCTAAAGAATGTCACTTTTCCGGTTTCTACCGTTTTATCATAGGCTTCCTTATTCATGAAGCCCAACATCAAGACTTTGCGCGTCTCATTGTCTTGTATGATAGCCGGAACAAGTCCGTTCATTTTCTCGAAATCCAATTCCATTTTATTCAATATCTTAATTTACTATTTACGCATTATAATACCTTCGCCGCAAAGATACGATTTTAAATCGGGAATTTTAATTTCTCCGAAATGAAAAACGCTGGCTGCCAATGCCGCATCCGCTTTTCCTTGCAAAAAGACGTCACGGAAGTGTTCTTTACTGCCTGCTCCACCCGATGCAATGATAGGAATAGAAAGCTGTCCAGCCAAAACGGCAAGTGCTTCGTTCGCATAACCGGTCTTCACACCATCATGATTCATACTCGTGAAGAGTATCTCTCCCGCTCCGCGTTCCTGCGCTTCCTTAGTCCACTCGAACAGGTCTTTATCCGTTTCGATGCGTCCTCCGTTCAAGTAACATTTCCAACCGTTCTCGGTCTGTTTCGCATCTACCGCCAACACACAGACCTGTGAGCCGAAATTCTTTGCAATCTCATCAACCAATCGGGGATTACGGATAGCGGAAGAATTGATGGAAATCTTATCCGCTCCCGCATTCAGCAGACGGTCCACATCACTCAATTCATTGATTCCTCCCCCTACGGTAAACGGGATATTGATATTAGCAGCAATCCGTTTTACCAATTCCGTAAAAGTCTTACGTCCCTCATGGCTTGCAGTAATGTCCAGGAAAACAAGTTCATCTGCTCCCTGTTCACTGTAAGCACGACCCAGCTCCACCGGATCACCGGCTTGGCGCAAGTTGACAAAATTCGTTCCTTTCACGGTTTGTCCGTCTTTTATATCCAGACAAGGTACTATTCTTTTTGCTAACACAATCTTATTTTATTTACTATTCAACAATTTACAATCTATATGCCTAAGCTTGCTTCTTAAATTTTTCTTATTACATCAAATCCTCTTATATAACTTCTCCTTATTATATAAGGTATATTCTGATATGCGAATTATAAAAAGATTCTCAAATCTTGTAAGGTGATATGGCCTTCATACAATGCCTTACCGAAAATAACTCCGGGAACACCGGCCTCATCCAAAGCAACAATATCATCCACCTTGCTTACCCCGCCACTGGCCATCAGATAGAGATCGGGGAATTTAGCCAACATCTCTTTATACAAATCGATAGAAGGACCACTCAGCATTCCATCACAGCTAATATCCGTACAGATTACTTTTCGTATACCTTTATCCATATAATTTTCCAGAAACGGAAAAAGCTCACAGGCGCTTTCGTCTTTCCAACCATTGACGGCTATCTTATGATCTTTTACATCTGCTCCCAAAATGATCTTCTCACTGCCGTATATTTCCAGCCAATGACAGAATAATTCCGGGTCTTTCACCGCAATGCTTCCTCCGGTTACCATCTGCGCACCGCTCTCAAAAGCAATTTTCAAATCTTCATCGCTCTTTACTCCACCGCCAAAATCTATAACGAGAGAAGTACGTGTCGCAATCTGTTCCAACACCCGATAGTTAACGACATGATGAGAAGCAGCGCCGTCCAAGTCTACCACATGAAGCCTGCGAACACCGTTCGCTTCAAACTCTTTAGCTACTTCCACCGGGTTCTCATTATATACCTTTTTACTATCATAATCTCCCTGGGAAAGACGTACGCACTTTCCATCAATAATATCAATGGCTGGAATAATTTCTATCATCTATTTATTTACTATTTGACGATTCACTAAATATTTATTTCAAACATCGAAATGTTTTTCATGACACATCATCCATACTGTTACCGGCAGAGGTTCAAGAAATTTGTCAGAATCTTCTCTCCTGTCTTGCCGCTTTTCTCCGGATGGAACTGGGTAGCATAAAAGTTATCTTTATGCAACGCAGCACTGAACGGATGAATATAGTCAGTTGTAGCAGCAGTAAAGTCGCAGGTCGGCACATAGAAGCTATGCACAAAATAGACAAACTCCTCTTCGGTGAAGCCTTCAAACAATTTGCTATTCGTTTGCCCAATGGTGTTCCATCCCATGTGAGGCACTTTATCTTCATGTTCCTGCGGGACAAAACGTTTTACGTCCACATCGAAGATATTCAAACAATCGACTTCTCCTTCTTCGGAATACCGGCACATCAACTGCATACCGAGACAAATTCCCAATACAGGTTGACGGAGATTCTTTATCAGTTCGTCCAGTCCCGTAGCTTTCAAGTGGTTCATGGTAGTTTCCGCCTCTCCCACTCCGGGAAAAATAACTTTATCAGCCGATTGGAGTTCTTCTTTATCAGCAGTAATCACCGCTTCTACACCTAACCGCTTTAAGGCATAATCTACAGAACGAATATTGCCGGCATTGTATTTTACAACTGCTACTTTCATCAGCTAAATATTACAGTTTTATTTTTGTAAGTCAAGACTTTGCGCTCGATGTGCTTCTGCACTGCACGCGAAAGAACGATTTTCTCCAAATCCTTTCCTTTATTTACGAGGTCTTCAATGGCGTCTTTATGAGTGATGCGCACTACATCCTGTTCAATAATCGGTCCGGCATCCAGCTCGGTCGTTACATAATGACTGGTTGCACCAATAATTTTTACTCCTCTCTGGAAAGCTGCATGGTAAGGCTTCGCCCCTACAAACGCGGGAAGGAAAGAGTGATGAATATTGATAATCTTATTCGGATAAGCGTTAATCATCTGTTCGGAGATCACCTGCATATAGCGTGCCAATACGATAAATGTAATCTTATGTTTGGCAAGCAGTTCCATCTCTTTGCGCTCCTGTTCTTCTTTCGTCTCCTTGGTGATAGGGAACAGATAGAAAGGAATTCCGAAACGTTCTGCCACGTGCTGCAAATCCGGATGGTTACTTATAATAAGAGGTATCTCTACATTCCACTCTCCTGCCGTATACCGGGCCAGCATATCGAAAAGGCAGTGCGACAGCTTGGATACGAAAATAGCCATACGTGGTTTTACATCAGAGAAATAAAGACGAAAATCCATTTCATATTTTTGCCCGTAGAGTGTTCTGAAATAATCTTCAATTTTTTCCTGTGGAACCAGAAAATCTTTCAGTTCCCATTCAATACGCATGAAGAAGATGTTCTCTACATGATCTACATACTGATCCAGATAGATAATATTTCCTTTGTTTACCGTAATAAAGTCTGTCACTTCCGCAAGGATTCCCGGTTTGTCGGGACAGTGCAATAACAGTTTGGCTGTTGTCATCATTCTTTTTACTAATTAACGATTCCAGGCAGAATCTTTTCTACCTTTTTAATTTTAGTCCGCAAAAATAACGATTTATTGCAAAATTACGAATTAATCAAGCAGAAAGTTGATATAAAAACGGTGATTTCTTACAGATAGAAAGATATCGGGAGCCATTTTATTTGAAAAGAATGTCCAACTTTAGGATAGTGACACCATTGCCTTCGGATAGTGGCGGCATTTCATCGCAATAGTATCACTATAAAGATCGGTTCTCCTTACTATTCGATCTGAAGGAAAACGAATATTTTTTTTCATTACAAAAGCACTCAAAATGAGACACTAAGCATTTTTCTCTTTTTTTATTGAAAAAATCTTTTCTCAAAACGCTTGCAGGTTTACAAAAAACAACTACCTTTGCACCCGCAATCGAGAGAGATGCAGATTAATAAATTGAAATTCTGGTGCGTTAGTTCAGTTGGTTAGAATACATGCCTGTCACGCATGGGGTCACGGGTTCGAGTCCCGTACGCACCGCTTCTTTCATTAAGAAGCAAAGAGAATAGAAATGAGTTAATCCAATTAAAATTCTGGTGCGTTAGTTCAGTTGGTTAGAATACATGCCTGTCACGCATGGGGTCACGGGTTCGAGTCCCGTACGCACCGCAATAGATACTGATTATCAGCAAATTACAAAAGACACACCCGATTTTACCCCCATAAGTAAAATCGGGTGTTTTGTTTTACTTATCTCGCCATTTGTTTGAAACAAGATAAAGAGATCCCCAGCAACTTACCTGCCATTTGCCGTACAGCATTACATCAATCTCATAGAATAGATTTGAAACAGACAGTAATTCTACGCTCTTCCATGCAGTTACCTGATTACTTGTCTTGCCCACTCTCCCGCTTCCTTGCCACTTCCGTTCAGCAACTGGCTTTCTCCCCATACGATTTTGGGATAAAGTTTCTTGAGCTGTTTTACACTGTTAGCTATCGAGCTTCCTCCGGAAGTAGCGAATAGAATAACGGTTTTACCGGAAAAATCATATTTCTCAAGGAATGTATTGACTGGACGCGGGCATAAATTCCACCATATCGGGTAACCGAGAAATACCACATCATAATCTTTCAAATCAAGCACATCTCCACCCAATTCCGGACGTGAATTTTCAGTCGTCATTTCAATTGAGCTACGACTACTTTTGTTGTTCCAGTCGAGATCTGCCGAGGTATAGGCTGTAGCGGGAGTTATCTTATAAAGTTTGCCGCCAACCGTTTTTGCAATGACATCAGCTACTTTTTCTGTAGTTCCAGTACAGGAAAAGTAGGCGACTAGGATTTTCTTATCAGATCGTACATTGGCATCTGCTGTCTGGTTTTGCGCTTTTGATGAACAGCTAAAGCAAAGGAGACTCATAAATATGAATATAATCTGTTTCATTTTATTTAAATTTTAAATATTTCTTATCACTAATTAGTTTAAACATTGCCACGATGGAGTAACCCCACAGACATTTTCATTCTTCTATTACTTTGATAAAATGTGCAGGAACACCACCTACAACCGTATTCGCTGCCACATCTTTCGTTACCACAGCTCCGGCACCTACAACGGCATTATCACCGATAGTCACTCCCTGAAGAATCGTCGCGTTAGAACCTATCCATACATTCCTACCGAGTACAATAGGTGCAGGATAAGTCGTTTTACGGTCTTTCGGAACCAGCCCGTGATTAAGTGTAGCAAAAACAACGTTATGCCCGATTTGGCAACCGTCGCCAATAGTCACGCCACCATGATCCTGAAAATGACAACAAGCATTAATAAACACACCCTCACCAACGACAATATTCTTACCGAAATCCGTATAAAACGGTGGAAAGACACGGAGCGACGACGGAACCTGATAACCGAACAACCCGGAGAGCAATCGGCGCACTTCGTCCGGTGTATGATATGCTGTATTCAGCTGAAAGGTGATACGTCTTGCCTCATTGCTCATATCATCCATCAAACGATGTATTTCTTCTGTATTGAGCGCCTTGCGCGTCTTTACATATTCCTTAAATTCCTCGGTAGTCATATTATTACTTTTTAAAAGATAAAACAGAATTAGCAAAAATCATTACTTAGTCCGTTCGAGTTTATCGTACTCTTCATCCGTAACCGATTCAAGCCACTCATTGGAAGTGTTTTCGCCGGAAACCTCGAAAGCCAAATGAGCAAACCAACTGTCAGCAGCAGCTCCGTGCCAGTGTTTCACGTTAGCAGGAATATGAATAACCGTGCCAGGCAGAATCTCCACCGCCGGTTTGCCTTCTTCCTGATACCAACCGCGACCAGCTACACCGATAAGCATCTGTCCGCCACCTTTCGTCGCACGGTGGATATGCCAGTTATTGCGGCAACGCGGCTCAAAAGTAACGTTAGAGATGTTCACCTGCTCGCGCGAAACCGGAGCAAGATAGCTGTTACCAATAAAATACTGCGCATAGGCTGTATTAGGTTCCCCGATGGGGAAAATCATCTCACGCTGGAAAGCTGCTTTGGCATCTTCACCAGCAGTATCTTCAGACCATACTCCTTTTGCCAAATTGAACGCCGCCCACGCCTTCGGCCAACCTGCATAGAAACCTATGTGAGTGATAATCTCTGCGATCTCCGTACGGGTGATGCCGTTCTTCTTTGCTGACTGAAGATGATATACGAGCGAATTGTCCGTGATTCCCTGACTGATAAGAGAGGTAATGGTTACTAAACTGCGGTCACGCAGACTGAGTTTATCGGTGCGGCTCCAAACTTCTCCAAAGAGGACATCGTCATTGAGTTCCGCAAACTTGGGGGCAAACGTTCCTAACTGGTCGCGTCCTGCCGTCTGTACAATCTTTTCCTGTGCCATAACATTGAGTGTTAAAATACTGAATACTGAAAATAATAGGAGTTTATTCATAATCATTTCGTTTTTTCATTGTTAAACTTCTGATTGCAAATTTACTGCGATAAAACGAGTGAGCTTGTATATGATTTACTGATATTTGTACCCAAATCCTCGATTCTGTAATAAAGCCATACATAATTCAAATGAAATAAGTTATATTTGCGATAAAGAAAATTAAAGAAAGGATTATGGAAGAGGTTATTAAACTTGATGAGATAGATAAATACAACAAACTTTTCGGACTTGAAACACGACACCCGTTGGTTAGTGTTGTTGATCTGTCAAAAGCAACGCAATGGCCGGAACATTGCAAAATCAACTACGGTGTATATGCTCTTTACCTGAAAGATACCTACTGCGGGAATATCATGTATGGGCGTCAGAGTTACGACTATCAGGATGGTACGATTGTCAGCTTTGCTCCAGGCCAAATAGTAGAGACAAAGATGATTAAAGATGTCCAACCAAACGCTCATGGCATCCTGTTTCACCCCGATCTGATTCGTGGCACGGCACTCGGTCAGGAGATCAAGAACTATTCTTTCTTTTCCTACGAAACCCGTGAGGCACTACACCTTTCAGAGGAGGAACGGGAGACCGTGATGGATTGCCTGCATAAGATTGAAATAGAACTGAAACACAATATAGACAAGCACAGCCGTCGGTTAATTTGTGCCAATATCGGACTACTGCTCGATTATTGTATGCGTTTCTACGAACGACAGTTCGCAACACGCGAAGAAGTGAACAAAGACATCATCGTCCGTTTCGAGCGGTTGCTGGATGAGTATTTCGACAACGAGACTCCACTGCGAGAGGGATTACCTACCGTTAAATACTTTGCCGACAAAGTATTTCTATCAGCCAACTATTTCGGAGATATGATTAGAAAACAGACGGGACAAACCGCCTCGGAATATATCCAAAATAAACTGATCGAACGCGCCAAAGAGGATTTGCTGGCAACAGACAAGACTACAAGTGAAATTGCTTACAGATTGGGATTCCAATATCCGCAGCATCTAAGCCGGATGTTCAAACGGGTTACGGGTTGTACTCCCAATGAATTCCGCTCACAGAATCAGTCTTTATACGAAAATAACATCCATGAGTAACTCGCTCCCATATTTATTTATAGAATTTATATAGAGGGCAGCAGGCAGAAGAAAAATATAAGAAATAGAATTATACCAACTAATTATTATATCTTTGCGCAAAGCACTTTTATCGATTAGAGCATGGAAAGAACTCAGCCCCATAAAAGTCATAAACAATAGATAAAGTAAACTCTGATAAGTTACAAACTTATACTAAACAATTATACAATAAATATGGAAAATGAAAAGAAACTGACCCGATCTTCCAATCGAATGATTGCAGGTGTATGTGCCGGAATAGCCGAATATTTTGGATGGGACCCAACTTTATTAAGAATCGTATACGTATTAGCCACATTCTTCACAGCTTTCGCTGGTGTAATCATCTATATTATCTTGTGGATTGTCATGCCTTACAAAATGCCTTCAGACGGATATGAAAACCGCATGAACAACAGATTACATTAAGACCAAGAGCCCATCCGATTTCTTATCAAACAATAATCAATCGAATGTGGCTCATTTTTATACCCCTCCATTAAGGACTAGTACAATTCCAATCCGAACTCGTCTTTCAACTGCATTAATGCCTGATTCTTTTGAGCCATCATCTGAAACTTTTCTACACGGCCGACAGGACGTACCGTTTCTGTTGGTTCACTAACCCGCACTGTCATCACCACTTTACTATTCTTTAACTGGACACGAAGATAATTCTGCAATTCAGGAATCAGATTTCTGAAATCCTTTGCAGCAATCTCATTGTCCACTACTACCTCAAAAGTCGTCGAGTTATTGAGCAGTACCGGATGAAGCATCTGCATACGTTTCGTAAGAGAATCTTCCTCTTTCGGTAACTGACCGGCATACTGCTGCCAATAGAAATTCAAATCACGGTCATTAAAGATAAAATCCTCTTCTACAGTCTGTTGTACTTTACCAGGCTGTGGCATCGTTTCTTTCTGAGCAACCTGATCACGCTGCGGATTCTTGATAGATACCCCCAGACTGGACATCTTCATGACAGGAATCTTCCGTTCTCCCTGCCCTCCCTGAGCAATTCCCGCACTTTGAGACGGAACGGAAGTAGTGGAATTCGAAGAAGAAGAAGAAGATGATGATAATGTAGACGATGATACCACCTGCGCTGCCACAGGTGTCTGCGGCTGACGAACAGGCGTTTGTTGATGAACAGCAGTCTGAGACGCTGAAGCAGCAGAAGTCACCTGCGGTTGCTGTGCTGCGGCAGGTTGGGTGAATACGGGTTTTATAGTCTTTTTAGGGCTACGCCCACCACTCACATCATCCCCCTCAATGGTAAGCTGCGCAACCTGTATTAAGGTCAGTTCTACCAGCAAACGCTTATTTTTGCTGACACGATAATTCAAATCACACTCATTACAGAGCTTCATCGCCCGATACAAAAAAGGCAACGGACATTTCTGTGCCTGCTCCTGATAGCGTTGGCGTATGCTCGCTCCTACTTCCAACAAAGGCAATGTCACTGCATCTTTAGCTACCAGCAAATCACGGAAATGAGAAGACAAACCGGTTATAAAATGACTCCCGTCAAAACCTTTGTTCAACACATCATTGAAAAGTAACAATGCATCACTTACCTTATTTTCAAGAAAAGAATCGGTCAGACGGAAATAATATTCGTAATCAAGTACATTCAGATTATCAATTACGCTCTTGTATGTGATATTACCTCCGGTAAAACTCACCACCTGGTCGAAAATAGACAAAGCATCGCGCATACCACCGTCCGCCTTCATGGCAATCACATTCAATGCTTCCGGCTCTGCCGTAATTCCTTCTTTTGAAGCGACATAAGAAAGGTGATTCACAGTATCTTCCACGCTAATCCGGTTGAAATCATAAATCTGGCAACGGGAAAGAATGGTCGGAAGAATCTTATGTTTCTCCGTTGTAGCCAAAATAAAGATGGCATGACGGGGAGGCTCTTCCAGCGTTTTCAGAAAAGCATTGAAAGCAGATGCGGAGAGCATATGTACTTCATCGATAATGTATACCTTATATTTACCGATCTGTGGCGGGATACGCACCTGCTCCACCAATTGGCGGATATCGTCCACCGAATTATTGGAAGCAGCATCCAGTTCATGGATATTGTACGACCGTTGTTCATTAAAAGCCACACAAGACTCACACTGATTGCAAGCTTCGCCATCAGCAGTAGGCGTCATGCAGTTAATGGTTTTGGCAAAGATACGTGCGCACGTAGTCTTTCCGACTCCGCGTGGCCCGCAGAACAAATAAGCATGAGCAAGTTTCTGAGTAGCAATCGCATTTTTCAGCGTAGTGGTCAGCGCCCGTTGTCCCACCACCGATTCGAAAGTGGACGGACGATATTTACGGGCTGATACAATATAGTTTTCCATATCCGGGATTCCTCTATTTTTCTTTATTTTTTGCTTTCAGTGCAAAAGTACATAAAAAAGTGATAAGTAATAAGGGATAGAGAAAGAAGTTTTAAAGCGGAAGAGATAAGTTTTTAAGTTATTAGTTTTATCTTTGCGGATATTTATAAAGGTAGGTTATGAGTAAGCTAATCAGTATTTGGAATTTCATATGCAGACGGAAGTATCTTATTACCATTGTCGCATTCGCTGTCATCATAGGTTTTCTGGATGAGAACAGTTTGGTGCGCCGTCTCGGATATGAACGCGAAATCAGTCAGCTAAAAGAAGAAATAGAAAAGTATCGCACAGATTATGAAGAGAATACGAAACGCCTCAACGAAATAAGTACCAATCCGGATGCAATCGAACAGATAGCCCGCGAAAAGTACTTGATGAAGAAACCCAACGAAGATATTTACGTTTTTGAAGAAGAATAGAGAATGAAACAATTAATACCCGCACTGTTCGTTGTCGGCGCTATAATGACTCTTGCCGGAGCTGCCGTATTTATCACCGGATGGGCGTATGCTCCCTACATATACACTGTCGGTGCCGGTTTTATCGCACTGGCACAAGTGAACACACCCATCAAAGGTAAAAGCAAAACTTTGAAACGTTTACGCATTCAACAAATATTCGGAGCATTAGCCCTGATTCTCACCGGAGCATTCATGTTCACAACACGTGGTAACGAATGGATTGCTTGTCTTACAATTGCCGCCATACTCGAACTTTATACAGCTTTCCGCATCCCGCAGGAAGAAGAGAAAAAAAAAGCCAACTAAAAAAAGTTTTGCGCATTTTACCCTCATACTCTCATAAATCACCTGCATTCCTTTATTCATCGGCTTTTCAGTTATGATAGCAAGCCTGAGGGTTACTTATGCTCTCAGGTGTCTCATCATTTAACATATAGTCATTCCACAGATACTTTCTTAACATTCTCAGTAAAAGCTCTTGATATTTACAAGAGCTCACTAATGTGAACAAATAAGCTAACATCAATGGACATATATATCCACTAGTGTTAGCCTTTCAGCTCACAATAGTGAGCTCATAGAAATAACTAATATCCAACCAAAGAACAATGCCGTATTATCACAAGAATATAGGAAGAATAAGGCAACAAATACCCTTATTGCAAGTGAAATGACCGCTCATTCAACTATAAAGTAAAGGTCATAAAGAAAGACTTGCACAAGTAAGGAAGGAAAAACGACAACGGACTGTTGTGTGGTTGACCCAGCGTCTGTCATGCAGCAGAACAAACGTATATAAAATATTCAGTGGACACCGACACATTAGCTAGAATATCCACTATTTTAGAATTTGACTTCTTCTCGCCCTATTCAAAAGAAATAAAAAAGATGCGAAGCAAGAATAAACACATACATAAACGCTTTTATTGGGCAATATGCACTAAAAGTGTCACCGATTCGTTAATCAATCGGGGACACTTTTTATTATACATCATGGCAGAGTATTACTGATTTTAGGCATCATTTTAGTCGCATTGGATATTTTCACAGCCATCCATGCATGGAAAAATATCCCGGTATCCAAATGGATAAAAGCACTCAGTTGCATAGCCATGCTATTTCTCGGTTGGGTAGCAATGATAGCCTATTGGCTTATATATTTTCTCATTATCAAAAAGAATAACAGTACTGTCCAATATGGCACAACGCTTACATCTCATGTCCCGATAGACACTACAGTCAACCCTTTCAATCCACCGGAAGAAAACAATGACGAAGACGAGAAAGCCATGCGGTCTTTATTCAACGAAACCATGAATGGTCCGGAAGGGAAAAAACTATCTAAAAGTTATGATGGAGAGAGGGGACAAACTACTTGAAATCTCCGGTGCACTCGAATATATGCAGAATCACCGTATAGATGATGTAACGACATTGATAGAAAACGTAACACTTACAAACAAGAAAGGAAAAGCGGTCAAAAGATGCACATATACCCTTTATATGACGGAAGCCCGCAATTTAAACCGCATTTATTGCAACGAGCACATAAAAGGGAAAGCCGTAATGTCGATAGACATAGACCAAACAGGTATCAAATCGACTTTTGAACGTGCCATAAAGGAAGGAATAGACTATGTCTAAATACTATTTCACAGCGAAGAACCGTTCATGACATCCCGCAAATTAAAAAAATTTGCGAATGGTTATGGGCGCAAACATAGCCGACCAAATATATCTGCTACGCAACAACCAACGGTACGCTCATACATGGAGCTATTAAGGACTGGTCTTCTCATGAACAAAGAAAAAAAAGAGAAAGATATAAAGACGGACAACATCGATCTATCCTCCCCTCGTTATCTGTCGGATACGCGATGCAAAGGTTGGATACTTGAACCGGTATGCCCTACGTATTCTGGTGGAAATTTATTACAAACAGAGATATATACAAACGTAATTCCTATACGTGTATGATTACAAAAATCCGTGCATTGACAACTTCATGGATGATAGGACGATGGTTTACGCAGCCCATCATGCCCTGATGGAAACAAATGCAAAAAACAACGCAAGCAACATGGTAGCTTTCTTCGATGCGGAAGAAGAAACAAATTCTGCATTAGGAGGGGCGGATACTCCATTCTTTAGGAATGTATTGACTAAAGCATGAACGGAAACGAGGATGATATGATAAAAATGCTGCATAATTTTTTTACCGTATCGCTGAACGTATCTTTTGCTACTCATCCCAATTATAGGGAATGTGAAGATCCGACTTGCTCACCTGTAATCAACAAAGGTATAACGATTAAATATGACGCCAATATGCACTATGCTACCACTGCTTTATCCTCAGCAGTATTTCAAGACTTATGTAAACAGGCAGGTATCCCTTTCCAAAAAGAAACATCCCACTCTGATTTCAGAACAGGAAGAACAATTAGCGCCTTTTTACAGACCCAGACAGAAATGAGATGGGTAAAAGTGGGAATTCCTTGTTGGGCTATGCACTCTTCTCGAGAGAGTTGTGGAACAAAAGATTTCTATAATCTAATCCGTTTTTTAGTTGCTTTTTGGAAGCATCCAACAAAAAATACGGTTAATTATCCTTACCATAAACAGGATATATCATCATTAATACTCAAAGAAATGAACTTTAAATTAACAAATCTTGCTGCCATCAATGAGAAATATGGTAGGACAATGGAACAATTGAAAGACACAACTTGGGAAGTATGCACCAACAGTTGCGGCTGCTCCGGTGATTGTGGTTCTAACTGGATGCGCAGTTAATTCTACAAAACCATTAAACGAAAATGGAGATGAAAGAAAATATTCTCTTTTTTCTCCATTTTTCACATTTATTCACTTCGAAGTAAAACAAGAGATCAAGAAATGTACCTTTCTATAAAAAAATAGCATTACATCTAAATATTTGGATATTATTCGTTATCTTTGGAGACTTTATTTCTTTAATTAATATCTTACAAGAATATTAATCTATTTAAATTATGAAAGCATAACAGCAAAGAAAACGATTAAAGAAATTACCATTATGTGGAAAGAAGACAAACGTAAATATGTGAAAAGTTCAACATATTCAGCGTATGCCCTAATTTTAGAAAATCACATACTTCCTACATTTGGAGATAAGTATGAGTTACTCGAAAACGAAGTACAAGAGTTTGTCTTACAGAAACTTCAGCAAAGACTAAGCGCAAAAAGTGTAAAGGATATACTCATTGTACTAAAAATGGTTATGAAGTTTGGAGCAAAACTTGGTATATTGTCCTATCAGGATTGGTGTATCAAATTCCCGCCACCACAGGAAAACAAGCAACTAAATGTACTCAACATCGCTAATCACAAAGCAATTCTACAGTATATAAGCAATCACTTCACTTTCCGCAACTTAGGCATCTATATTTGTCTGACTACAGGAATTAGAATCGGTGAAATTTGTGCACTAACTTGGGATGATATAGATATTATCAATGGAGTAATATGTATTCGGAAAACGATTGAACGAATTTACATATTGGACGGAGAAAAAAGACATACGGAAATCATTATCGGCACACCTAAAACTCAGAATTCTATTCGTGACATTCCTATGAACAAGGAATTATTAAAGATGCTACGCCCGTTAAAAAAAATCGTAAATGGCAAGTTCTATGTACTTACTAATGAAGAGAAACCAACTGAGCCGCGTACCTATCGTAACTATTACAAACGAATGATGGAACAACTCAATATTCCCCCACTAAAATTTCACGGACTGCGCCACAGTTTCGCCACACGTTGCATTGAAAGCAATTGCGACTACAAAACTGTAAGTGTAATACTTGGACATTCAGATATCACTACTACATTAAATCTCTATGTTCATCCAAACATGGAACAGAAGAAGCGATGCATTGATAAGGTTTTTAAATCTATCAAGTAATACGAAAATAGGATAAGTCTAGCAAGTATAGCACTTATCCTATAATCTTATATTCTTTAAAAAGGACTCATTTCATAAACACAAAATACACCGCCGCAATCAGACACACAAATGCAGCTAAATGATTCCAATGCAACGCATCTCCTTTAAAGAACACAGTAGTAAACAATGTGAAGATGATTAAAGTGATAACTTCCTGAATCACTTTCAATTGCATCAATGAAAAAGGGCCACCATTACCTATAAACCCAATGCGATTCGCTGGAATCTGACATGAATATTCAAAAAAAGCGATTGCCCAACTGAATGTAATTACTCCTATCAAGGGCAAAGCGGCAAACCAATTATATTCCTGTCTCATTTTCAGATGTCCGTACCAAGCAAAGGTCATAAATATATTGGACACAATCAATAGTAAAATAGTATAGAATCCTTTCATAACTCAATCAATTTTATTCGGTAATAAATCTTCCTGTATATTCGCCATACTTCCCCAAAGGCTATAACGCGCTTCCGGGTTCATCGCTTCCAATTGCCGTAAAATGCCTTTCATATCACTACGGCTGGATTGCGATTCATAAGGGCAGTTCTTCATCTGCTTCAGATAATGATGCAAAGCTGCCAATTTTATTAAATCCGACTCGTGAACCAGACACATCGGACGGATAATCGTCATATCGAATTTATTCATCACCAATCGGGGCGGCATTGTACTGAATGCCCCTTGATAAGTAATATTCATCAATAAAGTTTCCAAAATGTCGTCCATGTGGTGTCCTAAAGCAATCTTATTGCAGCCATGTTCTTTGGCCACCGTAAACAATGCTTTACGGCGATTCCAAGAACAAAGAAAGCAAGGAGATTTACGGGTGTCTGTAGAAGGATCAAAAGAAGTTTCATATTGCACAAAAGCCACTCCATTCGCTTCGCAATGCGCTTTCAGGTATTCCGTATCACTCTGATAAGGAATATTCGTCATCACCACATGAACTGCAATGACAGAAAAGCGAGGTTTGTAGATACGTGCGCGTTTTCCCAGCAGCTCTACAAGCGCCAACGAATCTTTCCCGCCCGATAGTCCGATGAGTATTCTATCCCCCTCTTCTATCAGCCCATATTGCACCACTCCTTTGTTAAACCGCCGTTCAATGCGGCGAATGGCTTTCTCTTCTTCGGTAAATTGTGTCATATCTTCAAAAATCGGCTGCAAAAGTAAGCGAAAAGAATGATTTAAAGAAGAATTAACATAATAGAATCTCTGAAAAAGGGTTTATTTCTAATAAATTTGTACTTTTGAGCAATTGATTAGTTGGCAGATTTCCAAAAGCAACAATACTTTTAAATAATCTGCCACCCATAAATGCTAAAAACGATGAAAGGAAAATATATTCTATTTCTATTTTGTAGTCTCTTCTTATGCGAAGTTTCTGCGCAAACATTGGAACAGGCACGCGCTTTGTTCACAAAAGGCGAATATGAGAAAGCCAAACCTGTCTTTAAAAGGTACGTAAAATCTCAACTGTCCAACGGAAACTACAACTATTGGTATGGCGTGTGCTGCCTGAAAACCGGAGAAGCCGAAGAAGCGGTGAAACCTCTCGAAATGGCAGTCAAGAAGCGTGTAGCTAGCGGACAGCTTTATTTAGGACAGGCTTATAACGGAACATATCGTTTCGAAGAGGCAGTAGAATGTTTTGAAGAGTATATCGCTGATTTGAAGAAGCGTAAAAGAGCAACCGAAGAAGCAGAGAAACTACTGGAAAAGAGCAAAGCTGATCTCCGTATGTTGAAAGGTGTTGAAGATGTTTGTATTATCGACAGTTTCGTTGTAGATAAAGCAACGTTTCTGAATGCTTATAAAATTAGTGAGGAATCGGGAAAACTGTTTACTTTCAACGAGTTCTTCCAAACAGGAGGAGATCACGAAGGTACTGTCTACGAAACTGAAATCGGGAATAAAATCTATTACAGCGAGAAGGGTGAAAGAGGTAGTCTGGATATACTTTCCAAAAACAAGTTGCAGAATGAATGGAGCAACGGACGACCACTGCCGGGTAGTATCAATGATGCAGGAAACGCAAACTATCCTTATGTAATGGCAGATGGTGTGACTATTTATTATGCCAGTGACGGTGAAGGATTGGGAGGTTATGATATTTTTGTCACCCGTTACAATACCAATACCGATACTTATTTAGTACCGGAAAACGTGGGTATGCCGTTCAATTCTCCATACAATGATTATATGTACGTCATTGACGAATATAACAATCTGGGCTGGTTCGCTTCCGACCGTTTCCAACCGGAAGGAAAGGTATGTATCTATGTATTCATTCCCAATAATTCAAAACAGACTTACAACTACGAAGCGATGGATCGGAAGCAGATGATTCGGCTGGCACAAATCCATTCTTTGAAAGAAACCTGGAAAGATAAACAAACGGTTGCAGAAGCCCTGCAACGTCTGGAAGCCGCTATCAACCATAAGCCCAAAGAACGTCGAAAGGTCGATTTTGAATTTGTCATTGACGATAATACAACTTATTACCTGATGACTGACTTTAAGTCCGCCAAAGCCAAACAGCTTTTCCTGCGTTACCGACAAATGGAAAAAGATTATCTGCAACAGGAAGAAAAACTGAACAACTTGCGACAACAGTATTCCACCGGCAATAAACAGGGAAAAGAGAGAATGGCTCCTGCTATCCTCGACCTGGAAAAGCGGATATTGCAGATGTCAGAGGAATTGGCAGCTCTCGAAATAAATGTGCGTAATGCAGAAAAAACAAAATAATTAATAACCCTGAACTATGGATATACTCATTATCGCCGTTCTCATTATTACCGCAGTTATACTGTTCCTGGTAGAACTGTTCGTTATTCCCGGCATTAGTCTGGCTGGAATCTCAGCACTGGGATGCATTATCTATGCCAACTATTATGCGTTTGCAAATATTGGAATGGCGGGAGGATTTATCACTTTGGGCATATCGGCCATTGCCTGTATCGGTTCACTGATCTGGTTTATGCGCTCAAAGATGCTGGATAAGCTGGCTTTGAAAAAAGACATCGATTCGAAAGTAGACCGCAGCGCAGAACAAAGTGTAAAAGTAGGTGATACAGGTATAAGTACTACCCGCCTCGCACAAATCGGTTATGCGGAAATCAATGGTAACATTGTGGAAGTAAAGTCGATGGACGGTTTTCTGGACGAAAAGACTCCGATTATCGTCAACCGTATCAGTGACGGAACAATTATGGTTGAGAAACACAGAAAATAATTATTCTTTTACAGAAATAATATTCACTTAATACAAACTATCAATGGAAACATCTTTCTATTTGCCTATCTTTCTGATAGCCGGAGGTATTATCTTCCTGATAATATTTTTCCATTACGTGCCGTTCTTCCTGTGGTTGTCGGCCAAAGTATCGGGAGTACACATCTCGCTGATACAATTATTTTTAATGCGTATCCGTAATGTTCCGCCGTATATCATCGTACCGGGCATGATCGAAGCTCACAAGGCCGGTTTGAAAAACATCACACGTGATGAACTGGAAGCACACTATCTAGCCGGTGGACATGTCGAAAAAGTGGTCCATGCGCTTGTATCCGCATCAAAAGCGAATATTGAGCTGCCTTTTCAGATGGCTACCGCTATTGACTTGGCAGGACGTGACGTATTTGAAGCTGTACAGATGTCCGTTAACCCGAAAGTGATTGATACTCCTCCGGTAACGGCTGTCGCAAAAGACGGTATCCAGTTGATTGCCAAAGCTCGTGTTACGGTACGTGCCAACATTCGTCAATTGGTGGGCGGTGCCGGAGAAGATACAATCCTCGCCCGTGTAGGTGAAGGTATCGTTTCATCGATCGGTTCTTCCGAGAATCATAAATCGGTACTCGAAAATCCGGATTCTATCTCCAAACTTGTACTCCGTAAGGGACTGGATGCTGGAACTGCTTTCGAAATTCTATCTATTGATATCGCGGATATCGACATAGGTAAGAATATTGGTGCCGCTTTACAGATTGACCAAGCTAATGCAGACAAGAATATCGCTCAGGCAAAAGCAGAAGAACGCCGTGCTATGGCTGTAGCTTCCGAACAGGAAATGAAAGCGAAAGCACAAGAGGCACGCGCAAAGGTAATCGAAGCGGAAGCGGAAGTTCCGAAAGCAATGGCAGAAGCTTTCCGTAGCGGTAATTTGGGTATCATGGATTATTACCGGATGAAGAATATCGAAGCTGACACCTCCATGCGTGAAACGATTGCCAAACCGGCAGCAGGCAATGCAGGGAATCAGCCTTTGAGCAAATAAGTTACAACAAACACCGGAATCTGATTTCATTTCAGTCTCAAGATGTACTCCCCTTTCCTAACGGAAAAGAAAGAGTCTTCTTCTGAACTTAAATCCGGTTCCGGTGTTTTTATTTTTATAGCAGCAACATATTGTAAAACTAAAGCCTTTTAATAGCATGAAAAAGTACTTTCCATCCTCTGAATTAATTATCAACGAAGACGGTTCGGTATTCCACCTTCACGTAAAACCTGAATGGTTGGCAGATAAAGTAATCTTGGTAGGCGATCCGGGACGTGTAGCACTCGTAGCTTCTCACTTTGAAAATAAAGAATGCGAAGTGGAAAGCCGCGAGTTTAAGACGGTTACAGGTACGTATAAAGGAAAACGAATCACCGTAGTTTCCACCGGAATAGGTTGTGACAACATCGATATTGTCATGAATGAGTTGGATGCACTGGCTAATATTGATTTCAATACACGAGAAGAAAAGGATGAGTTCCGTCAATTGGAATTAGTACGCATCGGTACATGCGGCGGTTTGCAACCCAATACTCCGGTAGGTACATTCGTTTGTTCCCAGAAGTCTATCGGCTTCGACGGTTTATTGAATTTCTACGCCGGACGCAATGAGGTATGTGATCTGCCTTTCGAGCGTGCTTTTCTTAATCACATGGGATGGATGGGAAATATGTGTGCTCCTGCTCCCTATGTAATTGATGCAAGCGAGGAACTGATTGAACGGATTGCCCAAGACGATATGGTACGTGGCGTTACAATTGCCGCCGGAGGGTTCTTCGGTCCACAAGGACGTGAGCTGCGTGTTCCTTTGGCAGATCCGAAACAAAACGACAAAATCGAAGCATTTGAGTATAAAGGATTCAAGATTACCAATTTCGAAATGGAGAGTTCGGCTTTGGCTGGTCTCAGTCGGCTGATGGGACATAAAGCTATGACTGTCTGTATGGTGATTGCCAATCGACTGATTAAGGAAGCCAACACCGGATATAAAAATACCATTGATACGTTGATTAAGACTGTTCTTGACAGAATATAAATATATAAAAAGTCAGCGACACCATTCTGCTATGATGGTGACACTGACTTTTTATCGTTTATCCGATATAAGATTCAATTGTCTCTTTCAGTTTTTCCAAAGAATAAGGCTTGGAGATCACAGCATTGCATCCGGCTTGAATGGCTTGTTGCTGTTCCGTATAAAAAGCGTATGCCGTAACCGCAATTAATAGGTACGGAAAGGAAAATGGTACGTATCTTTTCAGTAGCTTGAATACCGTCCATCACCGGCATACGGATATCCATCAGAATCAAATCCGGCTTTTCACGAACTCTTTATGGCATTCGACAAAAAATTGAAAAGTACCTGCATCACCCGGTTACGATCGGTAGATGTCCAATATTCTCCTTCCGGGCGGATAACTTTCAATTCTACATCTGTTTTCATCTTCAACTGATGTACTTTTTCCACTTCCTCTACCAGCCCTGAGATTTCAATCTGCTGGAAGTGCATTTCCGATTTTCCGGATTCTATACGTGACAAGTCCAGAATATCATTAATCAACTGTAACAGTAAATTGCTATTCTTTTGAATGATCTCCAAATATTGCAGCTTTTCTTCTTCGTTCTCTGTCACCGCAATTATTTCCGAAAAACCGACAATAGCATTCAACGGAGTACAAATCTCATGACTCATATTTGCCAAAAAGACAGATTTCATCTTGTCAGCTTTTTCCGCCCGCCGTTTAGCTTCGATCAACTCTTGCGAACAACGAATCCGATCACCGATATCGTGTATCAGAGCAAGTACCTTATTCCCTTCAAAGGGGGCGATACGTGCCTGAAAATAATTCGGCTTCCATCTACTTCAAGTGGGTATTCTATTTCTTTTAATTTTCCATCTTGCAAGCACTCCCGAATATTACACAGAAACAGATCACTGACTTCAGGAGAATAAATATCTCGCCCATCTACACCACGTAACACTTCCACCGGATGAAGCAAAACGGTACCCGGTGTCATCAGCACATCGGTAATAAAAAAATTATCATCAAAAATAAAAATGAATTCTGGCAACGCCTCTATTATCTTACGATTGTGCTCTTCCAGATGATTGATATGCTGTTCTTTCTCACATTGCGAAGTGACGTTTACCGTATATGCCAATAATTTATCAGCAAGACGTCCGTCCTGAGTACCCTTATAAGACAGAAAATGATCTTCCAGCCAGATCACTTCACCATGCTTGCCTACACACAACGTACTTTAATCTGTGATATTTTTGAATCCGATGCAAGCATCTTGGAAAAAGCTGTTTGATAGGCCTTCACATCCTCCGGATAGGCAAAGCGATAAAAATCATCGATATCTTTAAAAACAATTCCAGCTTCTTTCAAGCCTAATGTACGAAAATAGTCATCCGTGAAGGAACACTTTCCTGTAGATATATCATATTCCCACAAAGCAATTTGGTGTGCAGCAAGTACAGAGAGTATTTTCTGTGAATTTTCCCGTATGATTTCACTATTCTCACTTTGGGAATATAAATTTGTGTCTGGCTCCATAAGCATTATATTATTTCATTTGGCATATCACCGCACACAGCAAATATAAACAAATAAAGTACAAGTTGTACAGAATCTTATCTTTTTTGATGAGAAACAATTATCTTTGCAGTCTCCAAAAAGAAATATGATGAACCAAGATACTATCTGTGCTATTGCTACCGCTCAAGGCGGTGCTATCGGAAGCATCCGTGTTTCCGGTCCGGAAGCAATTTCCATCACCAGCCTTATATTCAAACCGGCAAAACCGGACAAATTGTTTAGTGACCAAAAGCCATATTCTTTGACTTTCGGACGTATATACGACGGAGACGAAATTATCGACGAAGTACTTGTCAGCCTTTTTCGCACGCCTCATTCCTACACGGGAGAAGATAGCACGGAAATTACTTGTCATGGTTCTTCTTACATTCTTCAACAGGTGCTACAACTGCTGATCAAAAAGGGTTGCCGCATGGCTCAACCGGGAGAATATACGCAGCGGGCATTTCTCAATGGAAAAATGGATTTAAGTCAGGCAGAAGCCGTTGCCGATTTAATCGCATCCTCATCTGCCGCTACCCATCGGCTAGCCATGAGTCAGATGAGGGGTGGCTTCAGCAAAGAATTAACTGATTTACGCAACAAGCTATTGAACTTCACTTCTATGATTGAGCTGGAATTGGATTTCAGCGAGGAGGATGTTGAATTTGCAGATCGGTCGGCATTAAAAAAGTTAGCAGATGAGATAGAACAAGTCATTTCTCGTCTAGTACAATCCTTTAATGTGGGTAATGCTATCAAAAGTGGTGTTCCCGTAGCAATTATCGGTGAAACGAACGCGGGAAAGTCTACTTTATTGAATGTTTTATTGAATGAAGATAAGGCTATCGTCAGTGATATTCATGGGACAACACGCGATGTTATTGAGGATACTATTAGTATTGGAGGAGTTACTTTCCGGTTTATTGATACTGCCGGAATCCGGGAAACTAATGACAAGATCGAAAGTTTAGGTATTGAACGTACTTTCCAAAAGTTAGATCAAGCAGAAATTGTACTCTGGATGGTGGATTCTGTAAACGCCGCATCTCAAATTGAACAGTTATCAAAAAAGATTATCCCACGTTGTGAAGGAAAGCACTTGATCGTAGTATTCAATAAAGCTGATTTAATTGAAGATGTACAAAAAAGTAATTTATCAGCTTTATTGGAGAATTTCCCACAAGAATCTACAGAGCATATTTACATCTCAGCTAAACGAAGAGAGAACACTAATGAATTACAAAAAATGCTTATCAATGCTGCGCATTTGCCAACAGTAACACAAAATGATGTCATCGTAACAAATGTAAGACATTACGAAGCCTTAAGCAAAGCTTTAGATGCTATTCATAGAGTACAAAATGGACTTGACTCACATCTTTCAGGGGATTTCCTTTCACAAGACATACGTGAATGTATCTTTTTCATTTCCGATATTGCAGGAGAAGTGACTAACGATATGGTACTGCAAAATATCTTTCAGCACTTTTGCATCGGCAAGTAAGTGGTGATTACCAACAATTAGCATATATCATCAACGATTATTAAGACGTTCATTTTGAGTGCCTTTCTTTTTAGCCTTATAAGCGATGGTTATCGTTTATAGGGCTTTTTTAGCTCATTTTTGTACCGTATTTGTTGCTCGCTTGTTAAACTGAAAATCCTGTAGAAAGGTAGTAGAGAAACTATACGCCATTTTACACGGTTTTACGGGAATTTACAGTAATAACGGAGAAATAAAGATGAATTAAAATGAGCAGTAACCTGAAAATTAAGCGAATTTGCGCTTGGTGTGGTAAAGAGTTTATCGCCCAGAAAACAACAACGGCATGTTGTTCCAAACAATGCGCCAACGCTCTTTATAAAAAGAAAAAGCGTGACGAAGCTATCAAGGCTAATAATCAATTCGTGAATAAGAAGATTGATGAAAAGCCCATTGAAAGAATCAAAGACAAGCCATTTCTCACAATTACTGAGACTGCAATCTATCTCGGAGTAACCCGACCTACCGTTTACGGATACATTAAACGAGGTGAATTAAAGGTCACTCGTTTGGGCTTCAAATACCTTTTGAAGAAAGAGAATATTGATGAGTTATTCAATAATCCAACAGAGTTCCATACTCCAACAAAAGAGAAAGCTCCTATCACCGACTTCTACACCACTGCCGAAGTGAAAGAGAAATATCATGTAAACGAATCATGGATATTTTTGGTAGCCAAGAAAAACAACATTCCTCGGACTTTCAATCGTGGTAAGACCTACTGGAGCAAGAAGCACATGGACGCTTACTTTGCCAAGAAAGCCCCGAATCCCGATATTACCGAATGGTACAGCACACAGGAAATGCAGGAGAAATTCGGCATGACTTTATCAGCTATCTACACTTTCGTTTCCAAGAATGCCATCCCGAAGAAGAAAGAGGGTATTATGGTGTACTATTCCAAGAAGCACGTGGATATAGCCAAAGGCGTGGCAGCACCCGAAGAACCGCAATATTATACGGTAGCCGAAGCAATAGAGAAATTCAATCTCACCCGTGATCAACTCTATCATTATGCGAAGTATCATAATATCCCAAAGGTCAAGAAGGGCAAATACACGCTTATATCCAAACCCGAATTGGATAAATTGCTTGAAGCCCCAAAGATTGAATAAGTTATTTATCGGTGAATGTTACCACCATTGAATCACCATATTCCTTTGCACCAAACAAATGTAAAACTCTAAATATTAATCAGTATGACACACACATGTACAAAAGTAACAGTTCGTCAGAGAGCAATTCGGAATAATCGCATCTCTTTGTATCTGGATTATTATCCGGCAGTTCGTAACCCCGAAACCATGCAGATGAGCCGTCGGGAATACCTCGGCATATACATCTATGCCCACCCGAAAAACGAAATGGAAAGAGAGTTCAACAACGATATGTTGAACAAAGCAGAGGCTATCCGTTGTATCAGAGTGCAGTCGCTTATCAATGAAGAGTTTGGTTTCTTGGATAAGACCAAGCAGAAAGCCGATTTCCTTGCCTACTTCAAAAAGATGTGCCGAAGCAAAGACCAGAAATGGACGTTTGTCTATCAGCATTTCTACAACTTTGTCAAAGGGCAATGTACCTTTGGCGAGGTGAATGTGGACTTGTGCAAGAAGTTCCGTGAGTATCTGTTGAACGCCAAACAGCTCAAACATAGCAACCGCCCCATATCCCTCAATTCGGCATCCGGCTACTACTCCACTTTCAGAGGATTATTGAAGATTGCCTATCGGGACAAATGGTTTCGGGAGAATATCAATGACTATCTTGACAAGATTGAGCCACAAGATGTGAAGAAAGAGTACCTGACACTGGACGAAGTGAAACAACTTGCCGCCACTCCTTGCGACATCCCCGTTCTGAAAGCCGCATCATTGTTTGCTTGTCTGACAGGTTTACGCATCAGCGATATTCTCAATCTTCAATGGGAAGATTTTGCCATTGCTCCCGACCAAGGCTATTGCTTGCGTATCAGAACACAGAAAACCCAAACGGAAGCTACACTTCCTATCAGTTATGAAGCCTATGAACTGTGTGGTACGCCCGATACAGGTAAGGTATTCAAGGGATTGAAGCGGAGTATGATTAACTATCCGCTGAAAAACTGGCTCAAAAAGGCAGGAATAACGAAACCGATAACCTTCCACGGATTTCGTCACTCCTATGCAGTTATTCAAATCTCTTTAGGTACAGATATTTACACGGTCTCAAAGATGCTAACCCACAAGAACGTTTCCACAACTCAAATATATGCAGATTTGGTAAATGTGAAGAAACGGGAGACTGCTAATAAGATTTCACTGAAATAAATACAGCTATGAAACGAGGAATCATAACAAACAACGGACAAGGTATCCATATATCTGATGGCGAAGTATGGATGACCGCTTGGGAGATTGCCAACTTGTTCTATACAACAGTTGGAGCAATCAATTCCCGCATAAAAGCGATATTGAAAACCAACGTCTTAAAGGAGTATGAAGCCTGGCAATGTATAAAGTTGGAAAATGGGAATAGTGCCGATGTGTATAATCTCGACATGATTATTACCCTATCCTATCAAATAGACACTGGACATTCCGCTGCATTCAGGAAATGGGTTATCAATAAAGTTGCCTCCAAGCAGAAGGGCATATCACTATTTATTCCAATAAGGTCAGCTAACACTTACAATTGCTGATACCCACAACTTAAAAGTCCGATGTTGGCTAGTCCCATGTCGGACTTTCCTTTGCTATTGTGGCACAGGTGGCATAGAAAAATGCTACCTACCGGAGCCAAAAGCTGCCACTTCCCAGGAAATGTATCTACACATCTTGCAAATGATATATATTTGCACACAAACGATTAACATATATCATTATGGAGCAGAAAAAGATAGAACATATTACCTTGCATCTGATTGTTTTCGGGACAATTGTCATCATTGGTGTTTTAGCCCGCCAGACCGTACTACACTATGGTTGGGACGAGTTCAGTAGCTACCTTATTTTTGTGGTATGCTCCATTGTCATGGGAGCAATCTATCTTAATCTGCAAATGGTATTCAGTCAACTTCTTTCACCAACAATAGAGAAGTGCTTTATGAGATTTGAGTGCTACCGCAATAAGGCTATAGTGGTAAAAGCTCCAGTGGTACACTCCGAACTTGCCGAAAGTACCATAAATTCTGAATCCATCATTTCTGAACCTGAGCCCGATATTGAAATCAAAACTACATCTGACACATCAGAAGAAGTTTCGACACCTCCGTTTCTTGAACCCAACGAAGACGTGGTAGAACTTTCAAATGAAGAAACCGCACCTCCTACCATCAACAATATATCTATTGAAGAATCCAATCAGCCAACAGAATACGAGATATTCCGTGCTAACGCTATGGCTGAGAAGGAACGAGCATCGCAAGAAAAATTAGATAAGGTTCTCGCATATACGAAACAAAACTTGATTCTCTACCTTAGCGAAACTGACCTTAATCGTCTATGTGGATATATCACAGAATACTACTTCTCAGATTCCCTGCCTAAAGTTGAACAGATAAAGGTTGACGCTCAATTAAAAACCATTGACATCATGCACTTTGGATGGAATATAGGTAAAGCATTCGGCAAGCTACGCCTACAGACTGCTACCTTTATAAAGAGGGTATTTGCTCATACTCTCCGTGATTCGGAAATATCTACCATTGAACGCAAAATGTCGCACACGGAATCTGAGTGCAGGATTAAGCTGGATAGAAGAATTGCATAATCAATACTGACATTTATTTAAAACTGCTTCGTATCGAATTTCATTAAAAGCCTTAGTTAACAATACTCCATTCTCCTTTGCAATAGGAACTAGTAACTGAGCTTTATATTTTTCTACAGCCTTTGCAACCTTATCTTTTAAATCAACTGAAGTTAATGACTCAGTCATCGTTGTAAATTCCTGATTCACTTGCGATAGCACTTTTTCCATCAACTTATTATTAATTTCAATTAGAGCCTTTTGTGCAATTTCTTTTGTTTTATCTGTAGCTTGTATTAAATACATACATTTGTCAAAATCATCATTCTTTTTGTAAGTTCCGGATGCATCAATACCAGGAAAAGGATGCAATTGTATTGAAAATACTGAAGACCCTATACTTGCATCAAATAAGTTTCCATTACTATTTGATTCTAAATCAAATATTTGGTCTTGATAATATATATTTAAAAGATACAATGCTCCCAATGAACGTATGAAATGTTTTAAGGTTCCCTTCTTATGTAACGACTTTACTCTATTATGTTTTACTGCTTGATATGCTTTTTGCCAATCTGAAGAACTAGTACCTCTTTTATGTGCCTTATGTAGTGGCGTTAAATATAGATTTTCATCCTGTTCTAAATACAATATTGGACTTGAGACCATAACAACTTTGTTGCTCAAACACCATTTTGACTCTAACAAAGCCAAGCAATCTGTATCAAAATACAAATCTTTATCATCTGGCTTTGTACCTCCTTCTCTAAAATATAATTCTTTAGATATAGATTCTATTTCTACACTTGTACGAATCAATAAATCAGCAATCTTCATTGAATAAACATCAAGCTGCTTATCGTCTATATGAATAATCTCAGCTAAAGCTAATAATTCTCGTTCAAGTGACTTATATACATTCCAATATAAATTATTCTTCATCTTTATTGCATTCAAAAAACTAAATCATGCTACAAAATTACAATAAACAGTTCATTCTTAAATTCAACTACCATTGTTTTATTTGTAGAGAATCTGATATTTCATAAAAATCACCTCTTTTTTCATCAATAGCTCCCAAGAACTAGTATAAAGAATATTATCAAATATACAATACAGACTTATTACCAACGACTTATCACGACTAATCACCATCAAAAAGTTATTCATCAGTTATATCTTGGTGAATAATTCCACCATTGAAACACCTGTTTCCTTTGCCGTCGAACAATTAAAAACGAGCGACGTATGCAAAAAGAAACAGTAACATTTGATAAGCTGCCCGAAGCGGTAGATTATCTGACCGAACAGGTCATTGAGTTGAAAAGAATGGTGTCGGAACTTCAACCACCTGTATCAGACAAACACGTGCTGGTTGAAATTGAGGATGCTTGCCGTATCATCAGAAAAGCCAAGCCAACCATTTATACATTGGTACGCAAGGGACTTCTTCCTGCCTATAAGAAAGGCAAAAAGCTCTATTTCTACGAAGACGAACTTCTGGCTTGGATTGAGAACGGGCGTAGAAAGACTTCCGAGCAAACATACGAGGAGATGCTTGCCAATATGCAAGGCGGTGTCCGTCATAAGCCCAAATCATCCATGAAACTTAAATGAGTGTAGATATGGATACATATTCTATTAATCCGGCATCCATCATTGACGAAGCGGTTGATTTAAGTATGCAACTGACGGATACTGATTTTCCTGTCAGCATATTCCCGTCAAAAATCCAACGCATCATCAGCGAGGTACACGAATGCCATAACTACCCTACCGACTACATTGCCGCAGCAATCCTTACGGCAATAGCAGTTGGCATCGGTAACACGCATCTTGCCCAAATCAAGCAAGGCTGGGTAGAAAGCCCTATCCTGTATATGGCATTGATTGGACGACCGGGAGCAAACAAAAGCCATCCGCTTAGCTTTGCGATGAAACCGTTTCTTGATTACGACTATCAACAGAATCAAGTCTTTGAAAAAGCACTTGCCAAATATGATGAGTTGATGAGTATGAGCCGTAAAGAACGTGCAGACAACGGTGAAGAACAATTTCCACAGGAACCAATCCGTAAACGCTTCTTGATTTCGGATGTAACCCCCGAAGGATTGAGCCTCATTCATGCACAGAACAAACGTGGTTTATGCTTGTGGGCTGACGAATTATCCGCTTGGTTCAAGAACTTCAACCGCTATAACAACGGTTCGGAAGAACAATTCTGGTTGTCAGTATTCAGTGCCAAGACCACTATATCCGACCGCAAGAATGCCAAGAGTTCCATCTTCATCAAGCGACCGTATATCTCAGTTATCGGCACTATCCAAAAGAAGATTCTCAGTGAACTGGCTAAGGGCGAACGCTCCAGTAATGGATTCATTGACCGTATCCTGTTTGTAATGCCCAATCTGCAACGGAAGGCACGTTGGAATGACAAGGAGCTCCCGGAGAATATCGAGCAAGAATGGAATACCATTATTGACAAGCTGATACAACAAGAGTATGCCCTCAATGAATTTGGAGAGATAGAACCGCAGATTCTTCTTTTCACGGAGGATGCCAAGAGACGGCTTTACGAATGGCAGCACCACTTCTCAGAGTTGTGCGACCAAGAGACAAACGACACCATTGTGAGTATCTATTGCAAGTTGGAGATATACATCATCCGCTTTTGCCTAATTATCCAATTAGCCCGATGGACTTGTGGAGAGTGTGGTAAAACCTATATCGACCCGTTGACTGTAGAACGAGCCATCAAACTGACGGAATATTTCAAGGAATCCGCATTGAACGTTCAAAATATCCTCAATGAAAATGCGCTCAACAGCCAACAACAAGCGATAGTCAATCTGCTTCCTCCATCCTTTACAACAGCCCAAGCTATACAGATAGCCGAGCAGAACGGAATGAAGGAACGGACATTTCAACGCTTTCTCAATGACAACATCGGAACATTGTTCCGCAAAGAGAAACATGGAGAATATTCAAAGATTAACCCGTGACATTTTTGTCGGTTTTGACACTTCCCAAGCGAAAACGACAATAGCGACAAAAGTGACACACCCAAAAGAGACATATACAATGAATACACATAGATTCATATTAGAACCCTACAAAGGTGCAAGCACTCGGCACACGTACCCGAACTGCCACCGCCAAAGATGCTTTTCCAAATACATTGATAGAGAGAAGCAAATCAAGTTCCCAGAATACGTGGGGCGTTGTGACCATGAGCAGAAATGCGGTTATCACTTCACGCCTCGTGATTACTTTGAGCAGAATCCATCTGAAAAAGAAAAGTTTGCTGAGAATAGCTTCGGAAGTTATACACCTATTAAAGAAGTAAAACCGATAGCCATCTCCTACATGGATTTGGATATAGTCAACCAATCATTACGAGGCTATTCTGCGAACAAGTTATTTCAGTTTCTATCGGCTCAATTCGGAGAGGCGGAAACATTGAATCTTATGAAGAGATACAAGGTTGGTACATCCAAGTATTGGGATGGTGCAACCGTATTCTGGCAAACAGACAATCAGAGTAAAGTCAGAACTGGTAAGATAATGCTTTACAATTCCGAAACGGGTAAGCGAATAAAAGAACCATACAATCATGTTACGTGGGTGCACTCCGTATTACACAAAGATGATTACAATTTGAAGCAGTGCTTCTTCGGTGAGCATCTGCTTTCCGAAGACAAAAGCCGTCCAGTTGCACTGGTCGAAAGCGAGAAAACGGCAATTATTGCATCTTACTATCTGCCGCAATTCCTATGGATAGCATCAGGTGGAAAGAACGGTTGCTTCAATGTCAACAGCCTATCCGTTCTGGCAGGAAGAAGAGTTGTATTATTCCCTGATTTAGGTGCAACCGACTATTGGCAGAGCAAAATCAGTCTAATGAAAAGCTGCGGAATTGAAGTACAAATGTTCGATTATTTGGAAGCCAACGCTACCGAAGACGAACGCAAAGAGGGGTACGACATAGCTGATTATCTACTCAAAGTGAAGCCTGACGAAGCCATTCTTCAACAAATGATAAGGAAGAATCCTGTCTTAAAAACACTGATAGATACATTCGATTTAAAGCTCATCAGCGTACAACAAGGCACTCCACAACCGAAGGTTTTACCACCCAAGAAGCGAGGATTCAGACTTTGAACTCAGGGAGAAGAATCGAGACTTTTTTACTGTAGCAAGTTAATGTCGGTGTATTACATTCCCCGACTACTTGCTCCTCAAAAAATCTGAGGAGGCGGCTCCCGATGGTCACAAATTATTCACTAAAAACAATTCACATGGAAAAGAAATATACAATAACGCTCCGTCTGTCATATCAACAACACGCATGGCTTGGTGCGCTTTGCAGACGGAGCAAGCAAACTCAAAGCGAAGTCATCCGTTCGCTCATCGAGAACGGTTCGGTACGTGAACGAATCACGCAAGAGCATATCCACATCATCCGTCAGCTGATTGGCGAAAGTACCAATCTTAACCAGTTGGCAAGACAGGCAAACACCTACGGTTTCTTTGCCGTTGCGGACAGATGCGAGGAAATGGCTCAGTACATTAATCAACTTATAAAACGACTAAAAGATGATAGGTAAACAGACTAAAGGGACATCGTTCGGTGGCTGTGTTAGCTATGTTCTCAAAGAGGAGAAATCCAAATTGCTGGAAGCAGTTGGAGTAGAAGGTACACCCGAACAGATGGCAGAGCAATTTGAGTTACAATCGCTACTCAACGACAAGGTAAAGAATATTGTCGGACACACTTCGCTCAACTTCTCACCAGAAGATAGTGCAAGATTAAAGTCCGATGATGCTCTGATGCTGAGCATAGCGCATGACTATATGAAACTGATGGGTATTGAAAACACTCAATACATCATTGCCCGACATATCGACAGTGAACATCCGCATTGCCATATCGTATTCAGCCGAGTGAACAATGACGGTAAGACAATTAGCGACAAGAATGACTTCCGTAGGAATGAGAAAGTCTGCAAAATGCTGACCGCCAAATATCGCTTGCACTTTGCTAATGGTAAAGACCATATCAAAGAAAAACGCTTGCGCCCCTATGATAAGACAAAACATGAGATATACAAGGCATTGAAAGAAGAATTGCCCAAAACTCATAGTTGGGATGATTTGAAAGAAGCACTTGCAGACCGGGACATTGATATGAAATTCAAACTCGGTCGGACTACACGAGAAATACAGGGTATCAAGTTTGAGCATAACGGATTTTCTTTCTCCGGTTCAAAAATAAGTCGAGAGTTCAGCTACTTGAATATCGACAACCGACTGGAAGAAAATGTATGTGCATCCTTGTTGGAGTCAGCCAAACAGGAACCCAAACAGCAAAAAGAAGAGCTACAGCAGAGCGTTTCTCATTCCGATGATAGTTTCGGTATCAGTCTCGGTTTGCTAAACGGCAGCTCATCCTACGATGCTACTGCAGCAGAAGAAGCCGAGTTCAATCGCCTGATGAAGAAGAAAAAGGCTAAGCGTAAGCGAGGCTTTCATTTATAATCCATTATTATTAACATCTTAAATTCAATTATTTATGGTACAAAAAGATTTAATTCTTGATTTCAATCTCTACTTGTGTGAGAAGTTCGGCTACAGAAACAGTTGTAGCGTGATGCAAAATGCCAATGGCTTTTGTGTGAACATCCGTGAACGAGATTTGGACTGCTATATCCGATTCTGGGAGTATAGCTGCGGAAGAGGCAACTTCCCCGACTGGTCTATCATTATTGTGCGCAGCAACTTCAAGAAGAACCAAGAAGAAAGTCTGAAAGACTTGGCTCGGTTCTTCAAAGAGTACATGCCACGTTACGGTTACAAATACCTCTGCACCGAAGCTGACGACTACAAATATTATCAGACACTTGGTTTGAAACTTATCTATCAAGGCATTTTCGACCAAAACAATTATGGATTGCCGATGAAAGATTTGAATGTCTAATACATGGTTTAGAGTTAAGGAGGGGATTTCTCCTCCTTATTTCAATATACCTCTTATTTGTTTATCAAAATCAGAATCAATTAGTTGAGTTCGATTAAAAATATCATACTCCTGTTCTGCCTTTGCTTTTGCTTGAGCCGCTGAAATACGCCCTTTATCTGGCAAAATCTGATAATCCATAAACGACAAGAACTTAGTTACACTACCAGCGAACTGCTCCATATTGAATGTATTTCGATGTCTAATAATATTTTCAATATAGTCAAAGAATGCCGATACAGCTAGTTCCAATTCCTTTATCTCTTTCTCTTGCAGATAGTTTTTGGCAACAATAACATCAGACTTCAATATACGACCCTTGGGAGAGTTTTTCCAAGTAGTCAAACCCATGTGTTCTTTGGTATGATCCACATTATGATATACAATTTCAGCAACCGTTTGTCATGTAATTGCATAATGGGAACAATTTTGAATCATCGCATAGAAATCGTGTGTTGTTGGGGAGTTCTTGTCATAGTCTACGCTACACTCTGCATATATATCCGTAATTTTCTGCCAAACCCTACGTTCACTTGCACGGATGGAACGGATTCTTTCAAGCAACTCTTGAAAGTAATCCTGCCCAAATACAGTCTCTCCCTGCTTCAGCCGGTCATCATCAAGAACAAATCCCTTTTTAATGTATTCATTCAGGATTTTCGTAGCCCATTGACGGAAACGAGTAGCTTTTAGCGAATTTACACGATAACCAACCGAGATTACAGCATCAAGGTTGTAAAATTGCGTATTGTATATTTTGCCATCTTCAGCAGTATGTGCAAATTTTGCACATACTGAATCCTGCTGCAACTCAAATGATTCAAAAATATTTTTCAGATACTTTGAGATGACAGTTCTATCTACACCAAAAAGCTGAGCCATTGCTTTTTGAGTACACCAAAGAGTTTCATCCCTGATGATTACTTGTACCTTATCTTCCTCTTCTGGAAAATTGTATAGAATAAATCGAATATCTTGTAACATAATTAGAAACAGCTATATACTTACAACTTTAATCTTATAAAATTCAACATATCAGACTGTTATAGTTTTATTTATTTCAGATTTATCAAATGCTGTAAATTTCAGTAAAAGCCCCTCTTTGTGCAATGTTCCAACTATACAGCTCATAGAAAAGCGACTTATCGTTGCTGATAATGTCTTTATTATTGTAAATGCTTTTTTTGATGATTCTGTAGTGACTATAATAACACCACCACGCATTGTTTTCATAGTAGTAAGTAACATCTTATTTTGGTTTCGAGCATTCACTATAAAGAATCCATTTTCATTCTCCTCAATAAAATATTTCCCAGAACTAAAACTCTTGCTTCTAATTGCAAAATGATGAGTTTTGTTATTTTCTTGAGTGGAAATATCTTTAATTTGGATGATTGGTGTATCTGATGAAGAATCTTTTACGTCAATTTCTACTGTTTGAGGCATTTCAAAATCTTGTATAAGAACCATTTCATCATCACCTTCACTCAAGTCGGTTTCAACATATTCTCTTATATTACCATTATTGCGAGAATATCTCTTTGAGGATGAGTATTCTCTACTCTCTCCATAGAAATATGATTCCCAATCACGCACCTCGTCAGGCAATCCGAACCTAGAGTACATGCCAACATTGTCAAGTATTATACATCGTTTATCGCCATTTTTTCTCAAACCTCTTCCAACTTGTTGTATATATTTAACTAATGATTTTGTAGGTCTTGCTAGTTGGATAAACTCTATGTCTGGGCAGTCAAAACCTTCGGAGAAAATATCAACATTCACAATGATATCGATCTCACCATTTTTGAAAGCATTTATAACAGCCTCTCTAACTTTTGCCGGAGTCTTACTGTCAATATTCTCAATCGATACACCATGACTTTGGTATTGAGAACATATGTGTTCACTATGCTCTCTAGAGATGCTATAGATAATTCCTTTCTTGCCCAAAGCATTCTTTGCATAGCTATCATAAAGTTGTGCTCTAATTTTTAAAGTATCACATACTTCAGCCAACGCACTATTCTTGTAGTCACCTTCTATGTCAAATTCTCTAATAGAATCAATAGACTTGAGCAATTCAGAGCTTATAGGAATAGAATAATATTGATATGTTGCCAACCATCCTTTTTGTATAAACTCCTTAATTGACATTGATGGAATATATGCATCAAATATTTGCGCAAAGCCATTATTATTCATCCTCCACGGAGTTGCTGTTACTCCTAATTTTTTAGCATCTGGACAAAATTCCCATAATTTCTGATATGAACTCGCGACTGCATGATGAGCTTCGTCAATGATTATAAAATCAAATTTAAGGTCTTCAATCAAGCATTGATTGGCAGGATGCGTGATAGTTTGAATTGAGGCCACTTGTATCGCCTGTGTCAAATCACGTTTATCCTTCATGGTACCAGCTAACACACCATGCTTAATACGATATTTATCAAGACTACGAGAACTCTGCTCTATCAACTCACTACGATGAGCGATTATCAAAATACGAAAATTAATATTATGTCTTAATCCCCAAATATTTATATCTCGAATGATTGATGTGAATAATCGAGTCTTACCCGTACCCGTGGGCATTTGGTATAGGATATTGTCAAAAAGATTCCACTTGTCAAATATATCTTCTTTGGCAAGTTGCTGATAATCACGCAAAGTGATGTCATTTTGACAAAACTCATTATAATCAATCATTCGAACTCCTCAGTTGGTACTAAACTTTGCAATATAGACTTCATTTCATTTACTTCAGCTTGAGACAAAGCTCGCCCTTTGGTAGTTGTCCAAGCCTTACTATATGAAATAAGGTCATTTATCCATTTAAGTTTGTCCGTCTTTGTCTTAAATGAATCAGATACTGGTATTGCAAATTCTTTCTCGAATGTAACAAACGACTCATCATCTTTCTTTACACTCCAATTACTTTCAATAATTTCTTTATAGTCCTGCAAATTCATGAGATCTGTCCAATCTTGGTTGTCAATATCTTCATTGTCATCCATACGCTGGAAGCATCTACCTTTTACCTTCATTACTTTATTCTCCCAAGTCTCACCATAGAGTTCCTCTAACTTATTTAAGATGCGAACTTTTATATGCTTCTCAATTTGTCTTCCACACTCCTTTCCATCTTCCTGTAGTCCTTTATCTTGTTTCTCCAGCCAAGCTTCCAAACCATGAGGATTATATTCGGGAATTTGTTTATGAATAGCATTTTGATACATTCCCAACCACAGAGTATCCGCCCCCTGCCCCTTAATTAATCGAATTTGAGTCTGATCATCTATAGGCATATTACATAAATAATTGATCAACACATCAAAATACGGAGCCATTGAGTCAACCTGTTCTTTTGTGCTTGATTTTTGTGACAACCTGTTACACTGAATCAAGTGCTCATTCAACGATGCAATTAATGATACAAAAGCATATGTACCACGATTGCTTTCAATGAATGTTTCATATTCTTCTTTATGCTCATCAATCATTTTGTAATAAACATGAGCATAACAATCTTTTATCAAATTGGATATTCGTTTTTGAGCATCCAACATCGCTTTATTGTGTTCTACGCAATTAGTGTTATATAGACATACATCCGTATGATCTATAAATTCTTTTTTTGTAGCTTTAGGTAATAACGAAGATTTGGATAATGCTGTATCAAATGGTTTTAATTGGAGTTTTGCCGTGTCTTCACCTATCGCTATTTTACGCGCTAAAACACTACTATTGTCTCTACCAAGTTGTTTTATGATAGATGAACGCAACGCTTTTAAACGAGAATCCAAATGTGGTGACTCCCAATTCAAATCCTCATTTAAGTCTAATCGTAAACTTGGACTGACGGCTTTTTGATGTTCGTTTATGTCCATAAAAATTCGAAGCTGCTCATCTGATGGTAAACCATCGAAAGCAACAACAGGGATTGTATTAGTGTCTTTATATTTAGAACCGGCATAACCATATACACGATGCTGTCCATCAATTATATATGCAATACAATAAGCATTAGGAATCGTGAGATATCCCAATTTTGTTCTCGTGTCATCAGAGCCCCCTGAAGCTAAATCAAATTGAATCCTATTTTTTCTTTCAGAGTTGTCAAAATTTATAATAACAGAGTTGGGGAAGTAACCATTCTTCTTGTCAATAAACTCTCTTATACCCTTTAATCGGGAAGGAACAAGTAACCTCTGATATGTTGGCATCGTAATCTGCGTATTAACTCTTGTTCGATGCAACACAAAGCCTATCTTAAGAAGCGTCGCAGGCTCAATAGATAGCATATAATAAGTATGACCTCCCATTGTTCCTTTTAATGCCGGGATACGGATTTTATCACTATTGATGCGCTCGTGTCGAAACATCAAGCCATAGAACTGATAAATAACCGTTGACCTATATGATTTTATAAGACTATTTACATAGTCATATGTATTATCAGTAAATTGGAATATCTTGTTTTCTGCCAATCGTTTCTCATCTTCGCAACCCTCTGCAAACGTGTAATTACGTGTGGCAAAAACAAATTTCACTTTTTTCCCCTCTCCATATATTTGACGCAAAGCTTTCATTACACCATCCTTATATAAACGCATATCGTCTATATCTTTTTTGAATGATGCTTGTTTAATATTTTCCGTAGCCTTGCATTCTACAACAAATATAGCTTCTTCCCCAATAGCTACTACATCAAGTTGGTGCTTATCCTCAGGATTGTCACCCCATTGTACCACTAACTTTTCATCGTAATTAAGGTGTCTAAAGCCAAGATTGTAAAACATGCACCAAATATCATCCTCAAACTTTACACCAACAGGTTTGAGTTTTTGGATCTTTGCTTTATATTTTGAGCGAGAAACTTCTTCCCAGCCTTCATTAAGATAGTCATCCAATTCATTGAGCGAAATACTCAATGTAAAATACGGAGTCTTCTTTGCTTTAAATTTCTTGGTTAGCACAGAGTCATCGTGGGTCATATGCTCCTTAATCGCTTGAATCTGTGAAATTGTCAGAGGGGCCATATATAGTTCATTTTTTTTGTTAGCACTATGTTGAATTAGTAATTCATAATAAGAAGCTCTGTTTCTTTCTCACGTTTACCTGCATGAGCATTTATGAATCGATGCGCCAAAATTTGATTGATATTATATCCGTCATATAATTTAGCAAAATAAGAATCTTCATTAATGTCTGCAGAGTTAGAGTTACTTTGCATAATCTTACACCCTTTTTGTGTTAGCACATCACAATATGCTTTAAGTTTCTCTTGCTCTGTGTCATCAAATATACTATGTGTATACTCGATAAAACATGCAGAACCGGAGAGAGGACGATATGGTGGATCTATATAAATAAAGTTATATCTCTCACCTAAATACTTAGTAATGTTTTTATACCCTCCCACAGATATCTCTACCTTTTGCAACACACTGTGGTCAGCCATAATTAACTCTTCATCACAGATATTGGGATGCTCATATTTGCCAAATGGCACATTAAATTTACCCTTAGTATTTACCCTATATAAGCCATTAAAGCAAGTCTTATTAAGGAAAATAAAACAAGCTGCTCGTTCCCCTTTTGCGAATTCATTATTGTTGTATTTTTCCCGCATCTTATAGTAGTACCTCGTCTTTTCTTCTATGTTAGCTAACTGGTAATACTCTTCTTTTATCTCTCGTAATAATGCTATTAATTTTAGTGGGTCATTTTTAATTAATAGATAACAACTTATCAAGTCCTCGTTAACATCATTGATTATGGCTCGTTTTATATTAGTGTAATGAGTCAACATATAAAAGAGCATAGCACCACCACCAACAAAAGGTTCAATATAAGTAACATTTTGTTGTTCTTCAATATCATTGGGAAGATAATTAACCAACTGTTTGATTAAGGCACCTTTTCCACCAGCCCACTTTACAAAAGGTTTTGCTATTATCTTGTTATTTTGTTGTTCCATTTACTTAATCATTACTTTAACAACTTACCTTGTCATTAGAGGTTTGCTACATAATCATGTAATTGCGACTCGTCAATTATTCTCAACATAAATCAACTCTCTCACATCAACATTAAGAAGTCTTGCAATCTGAAACAGAGTTTCAAGGTCTGGCTGGGAATTATTTGTACACCAACGAGACACCGAACAGGTATTCTTGCCAATCTGTTCAGACAACCATTTGGCGGTTTTATTCTTCTCCACCAATACTACTTTAATCCTATTTAGTTGCTTCATAACAAAAACGACTTATAGTTCAATGCAAAAGCACAACATTTATTTGGAACATCCGAAGGTTTTGACTCTATTAGAGGTCATAATCCCGTATTTATGAGTAAATTTGCAAAACGTAATCAACAACGAACTTGTTAAGCCCTATTTTATAAAAGCATAGTCAAATATCAAGTATGGATATATCTAGTGAATATCTGAATGATGAAAACATAAAGAAGCGTGAACGAGCGAAGCTTTGGAGAGCATCTATAGGCTTACAAGCAGTTGATAACCTATGCGTATCCAGCTTTCTCATTGAGACTACACGCAAACATATAGAAGGGCTTCTTTCAATAGATGAGCATTATGCACAAAAACACAAACGATCAAAACACGATTGAATACTCACCTATCATATATTATCGCCTTTCAGTTATTCGAAAATTTCGAATAACTGAAAAGCCTCAATACATCATAAAGGCTACAAAGGATATCCATAGCATTGTTATTTTACCGTTATAGCCCTTGCGAAAGCCTTGCAAGCCGGTACTTCAACAATTCGCCATACTTTTCTTTTAATTCAGCACTTAGGAAAGAGCTTTTAATGACAGTCTCAAACTTGGGCAATAGTTTGATATACTTATTTATCAATCGTTCTACAATCACATTCTCTATACCCAACGTAGCTGCTGACCTGATAAAATCCTCTCTTTGAAGCTTTTTCTTCCGACCATTCAAGGTCAATGCCAGTTCTTCGTCATCCTTGGGATTGATGATAGCCGCATTTAGCAAATCGTAAGCAGGGGTTAAACGTATCTTATCCGCTACCTCATACAAAGAGAAGTTTTTCAAGTGCATGTCGTTATTTCCTGTCAACCAAGAGAAAAGCAGCAACTCGAAGAAATTGGTAACATCCATTTTAGGTAAAGACGAGTATTTCAAAACAGCCTTGCCGACACGTTCATAACTGCTCTTGTATTTATGCTCTGTTTGCCTTTCGGTCAGTTGGCACATATCTTCCATCGCTATCTTCTCTCCGTCAGAAGTCCTGTCAATTCGACGGGTAAGATAGCATAACGTATTATCTGCCATCCGCATCAGCGTATGAGGAACAACCTCAATACGTGCCACCTCTGCAAGGTGCATGGTTAAATCCTCAACTTCAGGCATCATTTCATATTGCGAGGTCTGCGGCTTACAAATATAACCGCCCCATAGCCCGACAATAGTCAATCGTTTGCTGCCCTCATGCTCATTCAAATGCAAGGATAATTTCGGTTGAACACCGGTCAAAGAGGTTTGGTCTTGAATGATTTGCAAAGCAAGTTGGTCAAGTTGTTCTGTAGTATAATCAAGAACAGGCAATGTTGTTGTCCCGAAGAACTTCTTTATGCAAGCCGTGTGCATATCCTTTTCACCCTTTAAGAGCGGACGATAACAATACAGGCAATTACACATGACTCTCCTCCTTTTCTTCTATTGGAATAACGCTTACAGCTCCAATACAATCCTTGCAGCAGGTCAGGAGCAACGACATCCGGTCAAGAATACTGATATCCGTATTTCGTAATGCAACATCCAGCAACCATCCTTCAGGAATCAACCCATCGAAAAACGGGAATAGTACAGAACTTGTATATACTTCTTCCTGCAATGGTAATGTCAGACTAACTGCCTTTGCCGTTTCCGAAGAGAGATATTCCGGCAAATAGTAGAACTCATATCCGGCATCATTTTCTGTTAGAATCCCTGCCAACTGGTCTTTGTAAAATATACGGGCTTGTCTCATTGATTATCAGTTTTAGAAGTGGCAACCATTTCATAATTGAAGAAATCAAGAAGCTGGTTCACCTTATCAAGACGCAGCGTTTCCTTGCCTTGTTCGAGGTCTCGCACAAAGCGCAATCCTACCCCCGACTTCAACGAAAGTTCTTCTTGTGTCAGATTATATTGTTTTCGCAACATTTTGACCGTAAAAGAAAGATTATTCATACCATTTTACTTTATACCTTTTCGGGTACAAAGTTAGCACAAATGTTTGATATTATATCAGTATGGGTATAATTTGTTGTTTCACCATTACAATTATATCAGAAAGGGTATAATCCAAGGAAGATTGAGGCATTAATATTAAGGCTAAAAACAAGTACAGCGCATACGGTTTTACACTTTTTTCAACGAATATCACCCATTACCCTACACTTTTTCAAGCGAATCGAATGTGTTGCCTACAAATTTTTCTGGTCTTATGACCGATTTCTACTCTCAAGCACCTTTGGGAGAATAAAAAACATCCCGCAAACCCACAGAAATCCCAAAAAAACCACTACCTTTGCATTCAACAAGCGTTCTGTAACATACCTGCGGAAATGCCCTATCACTCAATACCTTGTATCTGATAACGGACATTCCACAAAAAAGACTGAAAAGAGGCGGTACAACACGTATATGCAAAGCGATGAAATACAGCGGTTTGTATTTGTCCCTACATTCTGTGTATTTGTCAAAACAGAGGTTGTACCGATTAAAATGAATGGTCGCTGATAATCAGTGATGTAAATATGCTGCATCGGCAAGTAAAACAGCTAAAACAACTCTGAACATTTCGGAACTACTATAACAAGAGGGCACTTACACATTATCCGACCACAAAATCTTCCGATTTAAAATTACTATAGAAACGTCCTGAAACAGCAGTAAACTTCAATACACAGTAATCAGAGTCCGTCACTCCCTCCGGATAATACATGGTATCTCCCTCCTGCCAGATCATCTCTTTACTGGCACTATCCGTCAAGACCTCCATCATACCGCGTAGCATAACCCCTCTAAAGAATCTCGTATCACAAAAGTAGATACATGCATGGTTGTTCTCCCGGTATTGCGCCACACGCATGGACGAAGTATTTGTTGTCAGATAAATCGTTTTTATCCCCTCTCTTTTTCTGGGTTGCAGCATCGCTTTGATGGTAGGAAATCCTTCACTGTCTATCGAACCGATAAAAGCTGTTTTCAGCTTATCAATCATGTTGCCTACTGTTTTTTCCGCGTCTCTCATCATTTTACTTTTTTATTATTGGTTTATTATCTGATGCGAAAGTAGAGAAATGCCAGAAAAACAATGCAATAAAAAGAAAGGTAGAAATAGCACTTTTTACGGTTTGTGCGCCTTACGATACAGTAACGGAGTTTCTCCCGTATGCTGCCGGAAGCTACGGATAAAATAAGAAACCGTTGAAAAACAGAGTTCAAATGCAATATCAGCTATAGGAAAGTCCGTATAAACAAGCAGCCTCTTGGCCTCTTCCATCACCTTGCCCTGAATATATTGTTTTGCGCTGAACCCCATGGTCGAGGTTATCATCTCATTCAGATAATTAGGAGTAATGCAGAGCTTATCCGCATAATATTGAACCGAATGTTGCTCTTTTGCATGTGTAGCAACCAAATTCATGAATTTACTTACATGATTATTGAAAACTTCCCTACTTCTGCCCTCCTCTATCGAAGTCATTTTAAGGTAAGCACGGTCCAGCAACATCAGGACTTCATAAAGCAATGCTCTCAAAACGTGTACATCGCCCTGTTGATACGAATCAATCTCTATCTTTATATCATGTAAGGTTTCAAGTATGCGTGTACAAAGCTCATCAGACAAATGTAGTCGCGATGAAAAATTTTCTATCTGAAAAAACGAAAGATGCCGTACAAACAAAGAATCTTTAAAGAGGGAAGACAAAAACTCTTCTTCGAAAATCAGAGCATACCCATTGATGATATGATGAGTATCCCAGTTCCGGATTTCCCCCGGTTTAGAGAAAAGGACGTCACATGGAATTGCTTCATAGGTTTGGTTATCGACAGCAAAAGCTCCCTTACCTTCTGTTATGAAAGTAATATCATAATAGTTTAGAGTGTGGACAGTACTTTTAGCCAGGAACTTCTTCACATACTTCAGTTCTACTACATCAACCAAAAGTTCACTCCCATACTTATGCTTATAAAAAGTATATCGAGGTATTGAGTTTTTCATTTTAGTCACCTAAAAACACCTAATTCGACATAGCAGGCATCATTGTGCCTCTCAAATATAATTTCCTTTGGGTATATCGTAAATACCAGATACAGATCAATAATGAAACGACAGTTGAAATGGGTGGAGCAAATCCCATGATAAACAGCGACGAGCTATCTATCTGGCTGAACCAGTATGACAACGGTATACGAAACAGGAAAGTGGCTATCAGACTGTGAATCATCGGGAATAACGAGTTTCCTTGTCCGCTGAAATAAGAATTAATGCAGAACACGAAACTAACTATAATACAGTCGATACTATAGCCCCGTAAATAATCAGCCGCCATTGCCACCACAGCAGCATCTTTCGTAAAGAAAGCAGTAAGAGTCTCCGGCAGGAATTGCGAATACACGCAAACCGACACACCGAAAACAAGAGCAATCCCAATCCCCGAAGCCAGACATTTATTCATTCTCTTGACAAGTCCCGCTCCATAGTTCTGTGCAGTCATGGTTGCCACAGCCGATGATATAGCCATCGGAGGCAGCATAGCAAACACAATGATTTTCTCAACAACACCCAGGGAAGCAGATGCAATGACTCCCATCTGATTGACAATGACAGTGATAATCAGAAAAGAAACATTGATTAAAGCATCCTGCAAAGCAATAGGTGCTCCCAACACCAAGATCTTTTTAGACAGATTCCGGTTCAATCGAATATCTTTCCGTGAAAAATCAAAATGGAATCCGTGCCGGTATAAGAACCAAAGTGCTATCCCAAAACTGACGCCTTGTGCGGTTACAGTAGCAATAGCCGCTCCCGTAGCCCCCCAATGGAAATAACCGACCAATATAAAATCAAGCACTATATTTATCACACATGCCAGTCCGACAAAATAAAGCGGTGTTTTAGAATCACCCAATCCACGCAAAATACCACATACAACATTATATCCTACTATAAACAGAATACCCAGAGAGCATACCAAAATATAGCTTTTCGTATCGGCCATCGCTTCGACGGGAGTATGCATCAGTTCTGCTATCCGACTATGAAAAAGCACCATGACCAAAGTTAGCACTACGCCGGTTATTGAAAACAACCATACGGAAGACCCGATAGTAAAAGCTACTTTTCGATTGTCTTTAGCTCCGGTAGCAATAGCAATCAGCACTGTTGTCCCGGTAGTAATACCCAGAATAATACCTGTTATTGTCTGCATCACCTGACTACCAATAGCTACGGCTGCCACACTTGCCGAATCATCATATTGTCCGACAACGAAAAGGTCAGCCCCGCCATAAAGTGCCTGGAGCACATTGGCAATCAGAAAAGGTACTGCAAACTGCAACAATACCTTCGGTACGCTTCCTTGTGTCAAATCTAACTCTTTCATAGTTTCTTCGATACTTTTCCTCTTTATCTTATTTTGTTACAACATAAAAAAAGTGCCGGACAAGCGAATGATTTGCACCATTCATCTTATCCAGCACTATAATTATTATTATAGCACCCTCCGATGAGGATTTTTATGCCTGTCCCTATTTCAGAGCTGCAAATATGGGCTTTGTTTTCATAATTACCAAATTTTAACCGGTTTTTATTTTCTTATGAAGATGTAACTAGCTATATATCAACTATTATCAGACGAGGTTTGGTCTATAGGATCTCCGTTAGAAAAACGAAAGAAAGCTGCCAACCGATCCGGATTCAGCGTATAATGTGCGCGTTCTTTTAATAAGGGTTCCGCATTCATTACGGCACAAGAATGAGAAACCACGGACATCATCGGCCAGTCCTTTAACGAATTTCCTACAACTAAAGTGTGTTCAGAAGCTAAACCCAAAGCCTTACATAACTGAAGCACCCCCTCTTTTTTACTCGCTTCAGGATGAATGACTGTTATCAGCGGAGCTTTATGAAAGACCTGGCAGGGATTTTCTTTCAACCGGGTAAGAATAGCTTCTCTCTGTTCTTTATCACGTACCAATATACTATACTTGTAAACCACTCCTTCATAACTATGAATAGTAACTTTTGACGATTCTCCATATACCTCCGGATATACTTTCACCGGCAAACACTTAATCTGCCCCAAATAAGATAATAACCCTCCATCTGCAAATACTCCTCCCCTGAATAAATCGAAAAGAGCCTTTCCCAGCTTTTTCTTCGCCTGCTCCATCGACAGAGAAGTGGCAAGATATAAGGAAACGGACTGTGCCATATATCGTAAAGCGTTAACATAACTTTCTGGAACTTTTCCCTGTGAATCAGTCAGTGTTCCATCCACATCGAAGAAAACAGTCGTAATAAGTGGCTTGTCAGGTATTCGCCAGAACGCCCCTTCTCCCATGATTCGATGTAAAGGGTGATTGTTCAGGTTACTGAACGCAATATAGCAATCACAAACCTTCCTCTTGCAAGATAACGGCACAACAGCTCCATCACCTTGATAAAAATTACCTATCTTCACCCGACTTCGGGGACAAGCATACATATCCCCTTTCCAATCGATAAAACAATTATCCCTTCCTCCTGCGCAAACTTCCCATTGTGCCGGAGCATTTTTCAAGTCATACTCAAAAAGATTATCCAATTGACTGAAAAACTGAATATCTTCCTGACTTAATGGTGCCCTTAACCCCTGCATAGCATTAATGAATAAATAAATATCCGGCAAAAGAGTATTCCGTAAATCATTGAGTACGGCCTTTGCAGAGGGATTCCCTACCGCCCCGGCACATACCTGTATTCCCGCATGATGGAGTATATGAATCTGATGCGCAAATTTCTCTACCGAAGTCATCTCAGGATGAAAACTGGCCCAGAGCCTTATCTTACTTATCACAGTGGGAGCCACACGAATCTCATCAAGCCAGTGTTTAGCCGGAAAAGAAAGGTTAGTCTGACAGGAAATTCCGGCCACCTGTGGCAATGCCGCCAAATGCACCATTCCTTTCCGATAATAACGATGGATCAATACTTCACCGTAAGGAATAATAAATAACTGTAACGGCTCCCCTTTCCATTGTTCAATAGCTGCTATAAAACGATTCCATGCCTGTTCATCCTGGGTCGTATCTGCCAGATGCGACTTCTTACCGAAAGGGCAATAAGAACAGGTATAGTTGCAGCTATTCAATTTGCCGCGATAATATATACGCTTGAAGGAAAGTAAAGAGCCTTCGTTTTCCATTTTTATTTCGTTCAATAAGAATAAGTTTCCATCAATTCTCTTATTTCAGGAGTAATGAACAACTGACCAATATAATCGGAGTATGCCATTCCTTCGGAAGTCAGACAAACACGACCGTTATCCGTATCTTCTATCCATTGCCGTTCAGCTAACTGTCGGAACAACGTCACATTATCCGGTGATTCTCCAAAGCGACGCTTATATTCGGCCTTATCAAGCCCCATATAATACATCAGATTCTTAATGATGAAACGTTGTCGCTGTTCTTCCTGCGAAAGAATAAATCCATTACGAGCCACTGTAAAATCAGTAGTGCCCATATAATCATCTATCTCTCCGGCAATACAACGCTGACAAACAGTATAGCGGGTGGCATAATGCAAATTACCGAGGTAACTGCGTCCGCCGGAGCCACACGATAGCATCACTTCATCCCCACATGAGATTTCCGCATCAGTAGACGGATGATGAATAAAACGTCGCATCGAAGTTTGTAGAAAACCTCTGTCTTTCAACAAATCACAAGCGGCACAATACATCTGAAAACAGACATCGTCGGATTCCCGCTCCGTGATAGCCGTTCCCGGTCGCACATATAGCGGATAGATAAAGAGTTCGTTAGGCTGAAACAGAAGAGCCTGTTCCAATGAATAAAGAAAGCTGGCCACAGTTTGTCCTCTGATTCCGTAAATCAAATCAATATTAAAAAACGGGAATTGTCTCTTCCGAATAGCCTCCAGCGCCTGATTAATCATGTCTCGCCGGGGACGTCTTTTCAAAGCAGTTAATTCTTCGTCAAGGAAACTCTGTACGCCAATACTCACACGAGCCACTCCTGCTTGCTTCAATAAGTCCAAACGGGCAGGATCGGCATATTCCGGCGATGTTTCTACGGAAGTAAAGGTATGTGAAGGATGCACTCCGAATAAGGCAGCTGTATCCAGTAAGTATTCCAGTTGAGGAACAGTGAGGAGCAACGGTGTGCCTCCTCCAATGGCGAAACTATCAAATGCCAGTCCGGTAGTGAGTGGAGACAACTGTTGCGCCTGCTTGTGAAGAGTTTCCAAATAAGTTGCGATATAATCCGCACGATTTGTTTGCAGAGAAAACAGGTTGCAATATCCACATTTATGACTACAAAAAGGAATATGGAAATAAAGCGATGCTTTCTGTCCTTCCACCTGTTTCAGGTAAGGAACCAGCGAAACCGGGGACGGAAAAGAACGATAAGCAGTTTTATGTGGATAACTATACATATAGTCTACATATCGTGGTAGCGGTTGATTCATTTTTTCGTTAAAATAAAGTGTTTGTAAGGGACTGTATAAACCGTTTCGTGAGATATGCAATGATATTCATATCCATCCTCTCCATAGCAAGTGCCATGATCGGAAAGAGCAATCACCAGCGTATTTCCCCGCTTCTGAAAGGCCTGAAATAAACGGGGTAGCTGACTGTCGACATATTGCAGCGCGGCAGCGTGTGATTCCTTATCATCCTTCATTTTGCCTTCCACATAATGACAGTTCGGATAATGAATAGCAGAAAAATTGATATACATAAAAATCCGTTTGTCCTCCGGATAGTTTTCGAGTTTCTTCAATGCAAAATCAATTTGTTTTTCAGTACTATCGGGTGCCGTGCATCCAAAGGTCGGCAGCCAATAACTTTTAGTAAAGTAACCGGGAAACACACGCCCCAGTTCATTACGCTTGCTGAAGAAGTTCACCCCTCCTATACAAATCGTTTCATAACCTACATTGGCAAGGCTTTGCACAAAAGTTGCTTCCGTAAACGGATAACTTCCCGCAGGCGGAATACGTCCCGTACCAGCTTGCACAGGGAAAAACAACCACTTACGGCTGCGTAGCGAATGAGGTTCCGCCGGAGAAGGCAGAAATCCTGCAAAGATGGCAAAATGAGACGGGTAAGTAAAATTTCCCGGCGCATGTCTTTTTTCCCATTCTCCTCCGTGACTGTTCAGTACCGGTGTTCTTCCTGCCTCTTCTTCCTCCTTGCTGACATCATAACGCAAGGTATCAAAGCAACGCATCAATATATCATGAGTACCCACCACCTGATTCATATCCAGATCCGGATTTTGGGTCTGTTCGCCAGCCGGCAGTTCATCTATTTGCATGGTTATATCTCTTTTTTATGTTTTTTATCTGTTGAATATAAATAGAATTATGAGCAAACATATCCTGATACACATGATCTCCCTGTCCGTTGACTTCTATTATATAAGGAATATCTGTTCCTCTCTCTATCAGTACATCCACTCCGGCATATTGCAAATCCAAAGATTGAACCGCTTCCTGACACTGAAAATAGATTTGTTGCCGCACTACTTCCGGCAAAGACAATTCGTTCCACCAATGTGCCTTATTGTTCAGATGCAGATTGGTTATGCTTCCTTTACTGCATCTCACAACGATATAATCAATTTCAGATTCCCGGCACACTACCCGGAGATCATAATTCTCTCCCTGCAACTGCTCTTTAGGAATCCATTCTTCTAAAATAGCTTCTGTTTGCATCACCGCTTCCGCCAACGGGATCATCTCTTTTTCCGTACTCAAACGGTTGATACGTTTGGTGTTATGAATGACTCCATCCACTTGTTGCAAGGTAGTATAGACTACCCATTTATTCCGGTTGGGTTGATAGCGAACAGCCATAATGCCTCCCGCCCCCGAACCGTAACGGGGTTTCAAAAAGCATCCTCTACCGCAACCGGCAAGAAGCTCTCTCAACTCATCAAAAGAACGGGGAGAAGGTAACATCGGAGTCACTTTCAACCCTCTGTCCATCAACACTTGTTTAGTTTCCTTTTTATCAAGAGCACGTAATAAAGCATGGGGAGTATTCAAAAAGCACACGTCATCAGATAGCCTCATCTCGCCTAAACGTTGCAGTGTCTCCTTATATGCCTGATTCAACAGCGCATATTTCAGGAAATTCGTTTCATCGCTTACACAAGGTTCCAGTTTGATAACTGCCTACCGTAGTTGCGGCAAGCAGTTAAAAAGTTCCCCGTAAGTCATAAAACGAACTTCCACCTGCAAGTGTTTGCCTGCTTCAATAAAGTATTCTATACGTTTGGACAGAGAGTTGCTGACAACGATTATCTGCATCTCCTATTCTGTAATCATCGGGTAATACCACAATTCACCATCATATTCATCCACCTCTTCAGTTTCAGCAATATCTATTTTCATAGGAAGATTCTGCAGCTGTTTTTTCATATCCTTGCTCAAATAATTGTAGCGCATATTGATAAACTTCAAATGAGCGATCTTATCCATATTATCCAGCAATAATTGGGCACCTTCATCTTTGAGAGTACCAGCCGAAACATCCATTGTTTCAAGTTGGGGAAGAATATCCGACTCCAGGAACATTTCTACAATCTTGTCCTGTTCTTCAGAGTTGACGATCCCCAGATAAGTCAGCTTCGGGAAACGTTCTTTGGAGAACAACGGACGGAATATCTCAATATCAGCTTCAAATCCATAATCTTCCACACCAACATATAGAATCAGTTTTTCCAGATTGGGGAAATCAGAACCAAGAATATCTTCTACCACTTCGGTAGGCAGGCCACCACTGATAATTTCGAGTGACCGCAACTCCGGCCGTGAAGTCTTTCCCAAACGCAGATTATTGGTTCCTTTGATTTTCAGATCCTTCAATTTAGGCATGGCATCGAGCAGCGGACTAATATCAGCTTGTTCAATCCATGAAATCTCCTGTTCTTCCTGCTCAATATCTCCCCAGAACAAGCCTTCTATTTGTGCGAACTTCTCCTTATTTTCAATCATTCCCTGTAATAAGGCAGAACAGTCGCCACCCTCATAATCCCAACAACCGATTGTTATTTGTTTATATTCAGAGAGATGTTTATCTTTCAATATCTTATCCAGAAGATTCACATTATTTTCATACTCATCGTAACTCAAAGTATATTTCTTGGCTTCCACTTTCATTTCACGTGCAGTTTCTTCAGCAGTTTCTACATACCCTTTTTTGGTCTTTTCCGCAATCAGTTTGCCGGCTGCTTTTTCAGCTTCTTCAGTCGTTGCGTAGTTTTTCACTTGTGTTTGTCCGTCGGTTCCCAACTTGCCATAATTTACAGTAACATCTGTTCCGACTACATCTATACTCCAGAATTTCTGCGATTTAAAATCTTGAAAAACGAATACTCTCTTCATAATACAGTTTTTAATGGTTGATATTTGCACACTCAACACAGAACGCGCATGAACAATACCTGCAAAAATAACCATTTTATGTAATGTACAAAGAAATCTGTTTACTAAACTTTCAGAGTATTCAAAAATACAACCCAAGATATGCAACAAAGGCTGCCTTTTGGGGCAGCCTTCATTATTCTATTTCTGTAATATATCAGTTTAATCTTCAATAGTACATATACTTACACGGTTCCAATCCGGTTCAGTAAACATATCGCCTACACCCTGACCTTCAGCAGTGATACGAGATGCACTGATTTTATATTTGTTGACCAGGATCGTTTTTACAGCTTCTGCACGTGCTGCGGCAATTCTGGCATTCACTTCAACACTACCTTCCGGAGAAGCGTATCCCTTAATAACCACTTTAGAATCAGCATATTTCTTCAGGTAAGAAGCTACACGTTCCACATTAGGAAGTTGTGAAGCGTCAACTGACGATTTACCTTGTCTGAAAGTAATGATAGATTCGGGTACACGGGCGGTTTTCACTACAGTCTCCACCGGAACCACTTTTGTGCGGCATGCTTCAAGTTCTTCCTGCAATCCGTTGATACGTTGGTTTGCATTGCTGATCTCACCATCTTTGTTGTTTACATCTGCACGAAGTGCATTGATTGAAGAGTTCAGTCCGTCAATTTCGGCTTGATTATATACTCTCACTTTGGCAAAATGATGTGTTCCGTTACTTGTCTTAAAGTGATATGTCAATCCGGCTGTCAACTCAAACGCTGCGTTGTTGGCATTGAAACGGCTCTTTGACTCCGGGAAGCCACCTTGCATATCATATACGATGGCTGGTTTAAGCCCCACTGTCCATGCTTTACTTTCACCCAAATTAAAATTCAGGTTCAATCCGAAGCGGGTAGACCAAGAGTTTTCGTCTCCATCACCACTTGCGTAATAGTGTAACCAGCCCATTCCAGCTACCGCTTCCACCTCAAAGAGACGAGGAGTACCGTTATAACCAGCAAACAGATTCATCAAGTTCACCTTACCCAATAAACTGACATCCGAAGCATCAAAAGCTGTTTTACTTTGGGTCGTGTTAACATATCCCATACCCTGAAACCCTAATCCGAAAATAGGAGTTAACTGTTTCGATATTCCAATTCCGAACGCAGGACGCATCCCTTTAAAAAAAGCATTATGGGTGAGAGGGGTTACCGCACCCGCTTTTAGTTCTACAGACCAGTTGTCTGTTAATTTTGTACCTTCTACGACAGATTGGGCATTTGCTGTAAATCCACCCAATACAAAAGCTAATAGAATAATAGATTTTCTCATAATCATAAGTTTAAAATATTATGTTTTACCTGCTAAATCATTAGATATGCTTGGTTTAGCCATGTCTAATTTTTTAGTTCATAATTAAGTTCTTTATTTACTTCAAACAACATATTGTATCAAATATTAGTTCACAAGGCAAAAGCCTAATTAACATCTATTGTCTTTTTAGAAAGATAAAGACAGACACTCTTCCAATGAAAAAGAACAGTAATAGGGGTAAGTTAATCCGTAATTCATATACAAGTAAATCACAAATTCTGCCGTATCTTTGCAATATCATAAAGAAATAAGTAAAAAGATTATTTATAAAAACTGTTTGGTATGTATTTAGAAAATATTTATTCGCCTGAAGATGTAAAAAAACTATCGATTGAAGAGCTTAATAAATTAAGCGGTGAAATCCGTGCCGCACTTCTGCAAAAGCTAAGTGAACATGGCGGACATTTCGGCCCCAACTTCGGAATGGTAGAAACGACAATTGCCCTACACTATGTATTCAACTCGCCCAAAGACAAAATTGTATTTGACGTATCGCACCAGAGTTATGTACACAAGATGTTGACCGGTCGTAAAGACGCTTTCCTCAATCCGGCCAAATACGACAATGTATCAGGGTATACCGAACCGCAAGAAAGTGAGCACGATTTCTTTATCATCGGACATACCTCTACTTCCGTCAGCCTGGCCAGCGGACTGGCAAAAGGACGTGACCTTACAGGCGGTAATGAAAATATCATAGCTGTCATAGGCGACGGTTCTTTAAGTGGCGGTGAAGCATTCGAAGGGTTGGACTATGTGGCAGAGCTGGGTACCAACATGATTATCATCGTCAATGACAACCAAATGTCTATTGCCGAGAATCATGGCGGATTATACAAGAATCTAAAAGAATTACGTGACAGCAACGGTCAATGTGACTGTAACTTCTTCAAAGCTATGGGACTGGATTATATGTATGTAAATGATGGCAACAATGTACAGGCATTAATCGAAGCTTTCTCTAAAATAAAAGATATCCAACATCCGATAGTAGTACACATCAATACTCTCAAAGGTAAAGGCTATGCACGTGCCGAGCAAGATAAAGAGACTTATCATTGGCGTACTCCATTCAATCCGGAGACCGGAGAAGCCAAAGTAAACGATGAAGAAGAAGATTATAGCGAAGTAACCGCCCAATACCTGCTGCAAAAGATGAAAGAAGACCCGCGTGTAGTAACAATTACTTCGGGCACTCCCGCTGTTCTGGGCTTTACTCCGGACCGTCGGCAAGAAGCAGGCAAACAATTCGTAGATGTAGGTATTGCTGAAGAACACGCGGTAGCACTTGCTTCGGGCATTGCAGCCAACGGTGGAAAGCCGGTTTATGGAGTTTACAGTACATTTATCCAACGCTCTTACGACCAACTTTCACAAGACCTCTGCATCAACAATAATCCGGCTGTCCTGCTCGTATTCTGGGGTACATTATCCGGAATGAATGATGTGACACATCTCTGTTTCTTCGATATTCCGGTCATCAGCAATATTCCCAATATGGTTTATCTGGCACCGACTTGCAAAGAAGAATATATTGCCATGTTAGAATGGAGCATCCGTCAAAATGAACACCCTGTTGCCATCCGTGTTCCGGCTACCGAGGTTATTAGTTGCGGAGAGCCGGTGGACTCCGATTACAGCATTCTTAATCGCTATAAAGTCACTCATCGCGGTTCGAAAGTCGCAATTGTAGCTTTAGGCTCATTCTATGGATTAGGACAGTCGGTCGCATCACTCCTAAAAGAAAAAGAAAATATTGACGCGACACTCATCAATCCGCGTTACATCACCGGAATAGACAGCGAGCTCATGAATGAGCTGAAAGCCGACCATGAATTAGTAATCACGTTAGAAGATGGTACCTTGGATGGTGGATTCGGCGAAAAGATTAGCCGCTATTATGGCACTTCCGACATGAAAGTTCTCAATTACGGAGCCAAAAAAGAATTTGTAGACCGTTATGATCTACAGGAATTTCTTCGTGCCAATCACCTGACGGATGAACAGATTGTAGAAGATATCACTGCACTTATCAGATAAAGCATACTACCAATTCACTATATACTCTTATAGGTTGATGTAATTGTCATAACAGACAGTATACATCAACCTATTCTTATTTTTCAACTATTCAATCAAATAAAAAACAAAACAATTGTTTGGTTTTCATGTTTTTCATTTATCTTTGGAACACAAAAACAGATTAATTGTGATTGCGACTAACAACTACACATTATTAAATCTTTATATTTTATGATTATGAAAAAATTTCTATTTATCCTGACTGTCATTGCCGGACTTTTCGTGAGCAATGCCGAAGCACGTATGAAAATCAGAATTCCGGTAGACAACAGTATCCCGAAAGTTGCCGCTCTTCCGGATAGTTCTTATTACAAAACAGATGAAGGCGCTCATTTGGATTTAGGGTACATCGAAGAAGACGGAAAACGTACTTTAGTACTCTTCTCAGAATCGAAGCCCGACACTTATTATGAAATTTCAGACGAATACGCAGAAGTCATTAAAAAAGACTTGAATGTGGAAGAACTGAGCATCCTTATCCCCACTCCTACATTTTGGGACAAATGGGGTGGCAGTATTCTTTTCTATGGATTTGCCGCTTTAGTGGTCATCGGCATAATAAGCTATCTGAAAGATTTCATTTTCGGCCTTTTAGGACTAGGAAAGAAAAATAAAGAAGAGAATGAAGAAGAAGAAGAATAAACCGGAACTATTAACTATATAAAAGAATAAGGGGTGTGTCATAAATGAATTATGGTACACCCCTCATCTATAGCAAATCTATCTATTTCTTTTTACTATCAATCTCTTTCAACAATTCGCCAACTGCTGCCTTCAATTGTATATCCTCACCTTTTACAACAGTTTCCGGACTATTAGCCACCTTAATATCAGGCTCCAACTGAGAATTTTCCAGATAGCTACCGTCAGCCAAACGATAACCGACAATAGGAATACCGAATACTAACGAAGGATCCTGCAAAGTCTCCCAAGAAACACTGGTCATCGTTCCCGGTACAGGCATACCGACGAGCCTGCCGATATTCCGGTGTTTATATACCCAAGGAGTACCGTGCGCATTCGAGTAATTCGCTTCACATTGCAACATAATGGAAGGTTTATTCCAACGACGGCTCGGCATATCACAAGCTTCACGCCCACGTACTACCTGCGTGAAATATTTCTGCCCGCTGAACAAAATTTCAATCTCTTCATGCAGTCGGCCTCCACCGTTGAAACGAGTATCGATGACAATCCCCTCACAGTTGTTATATTTACCCAGAATATCAGAATAGACAGTACGGAAACTTCCGTCACCCATAGACTGTATATGCACATATCCCAATCTTCCGTTCGACCATTTTTCCACTTCCGCAGCACGTTGTTTTACCCAACGGTTATACAACAGTCCGTTTAAACGCCCACCGGAAATAGGCATAACCACCTCTTCCCAACGCTCTTTACTCTGCGGATCGTATAGTGAAATCAATGTTTTCTTGCCTGCTTTGTTGTTCAGCAAAACAGTAATATCATTTTCCTGAGAAATTTCCTGTCCATTGATTTTCTCAATAATGCATCCTTCCTTTACTTTGGTACGGGAATGATCAAACGGACCTTTCTCTATCACTTCAGCAATTCTCATGCCTTTTCCCCGATATTCCCAATCGAACAAAAGCCCCAAATTAGAAGTAACATCTCCCTTACCGTTGGCAAAATAACGGCCTCCGGTATGGGATACATTCAACTCGCCCAGCCACTCACTCAGCAATTCGGCAAAATCATAGTTATTGTCGATATGAGGAAGGAACTTACGGTAAGCCGCACTCATCTCATCCCAATTCACTCCGTGCATATTCAAGTTATAGAAGCGTTTCTGCTGTTGCTTATATACATGGTCAAACATAGCTTCCCGTTCGGCAGCCAAATCCATCTTCATCTCCGCTTGATAACTAATCGGTTTCAACGCATCCGACTTTGCATCCATCTTCTGCATATTCCTACTGCCCAACAAGAATATATTTCCATCTTTATCCATAGATAAGGAAACCCAACCGGTATTGAGCTTATGCAGACGCTTTGTCTCCTTTTCACGAAGATTCATTTTCCAAAGGTCATAACCACCTTCAAAAGCAGAAAAATAGTAGAGGTTCTCTCCGTCTTTTGAGACAATGGCGCTACCTAAATCCGAAGAATTGGGTGTCAAGCGGACAATGCGGTCCTCAATACCTTTCAACTCTACTACAATCTCTTTTTTACTTTCCTTATCTTTGTCGGACTTACCGTTGTCTCCATCTTTATCTCCATCTTTCTTTTTATCTTTACCGGCGTCCTTTTTCTTTTCATTCTTTTTCTTCTCGTCTTTCTCTTTCGCCTTCTTCTGTTCCTTTTCAAACTCTTTGAGTAATTCGAAATCCTCCTTGCTCAACCGATAACGATCGTATGCATCCTGGTTCAGGAATACCAGCATAACATCCTGTTGTGAACCCCACGAAGCGTGGGCACGCATCCCGTAGCGTTCCGTTTGGAAAAGAACAGCGTTCCCGTCAAGTACCCAACGCGGAGAACCGCTCATATAACCGCTATTTGTCAGATTAGTGATTGCTCCTCCTTGCGCACTGACAATACCGATATCAGAATACGGATCATGACGGTTTCCTATAAATTCCAACGTAAACCATTTGCCGTCCGGCGACCATTCATAATCAAACCCGCCCCCTGTATTGTACCATGTAGATCCATCCGTCACCTGACGTACTTTCTTCGTCTCCAGATTGAGTACCATCAGACGGTTGCGGTCTTCGATAAAGGCAATCTCCTTCCCATCCGGAGAATATTGCGGATATCTGCGTTCCACTGTTTTAGAGGGGAGTAACACCTCTTCCTCAATAAGAGTTGCATTGGGAAAATTAGGATCTTCTTTACGTATAATCTTTGCCATATACAGTTGCCAGTTGCCTGTCCGTTCGCTGGCATACACCAACGTCCTATTGTCCGGAGCAAACGAAAGGCCCGATTCTCCGGCAGGTGTATTGGTTATCTGCTTAGTTGTCGGATAATTAGTTGACGTAACGAAAACATCGCCACGAACGATGAACGCTACCTGCTTGCCATCCGGAGAAACACAGGCGGAAGTAGCTCCCTGTGAGAATCTGAATGATGCGATATCCTTGTCATCATCACGGACAAGTTCCACTTTCACCTTTTGCGGACGGGAGTTCGGCAGTTGCGTATAAAGTTCCCCATCGTATGCATAGCACAAGGTTCCCTTATCACTGACAGAGAGAAAACGCACCGGGTGAGTACGGAAAGTCGTTACAGGCTTCACTTGCTGCGGAGCATTCAATGGGAAAGAATATACATTGAATGAACCTCCATTACGTTCGCTCAGAAAATACACAGACTTCCCGTCGGGAGCGTAAACCGGATTACGGTCTTCCCCGTTGCGGTTCGTCAGATTAGTATGTTCTCCTGTTTGAGTATCGTACAGCCAGATATCTCTTGCGATGGATGACGTATGGTGTTTTCTCCATTCGTCTTCAAACCCTTTACGGTCCTGATAAAGGAAATTACTCCCGGCCTTGTCAAAACAAACCCATTCGGCAGGAGTACCCAAGACTTGTTCGGTATTCCCCCCCTCGACAGGCACTCTATACAGTTCCGTCATAGCACTTGTAGGAAACAATGCACTGGTTGCCGGATCTTGAATGGAAGCGGAAAAAAGCACATACTTCCCATCCGGTGTAAAGGTGGAGGGAATTTCCGAAGCAGAATGATAAGTCAGTCTCCGGGCAGCACCTCCATCGGCAGACATAATAAAAAGGTCAAAATTCCCATTGCGGTCGCTGGCAAAAGCAATCTGCTCTCCATCGGGCGACCAGACCGGATTGGCTTCATAAGAGGCTTGTGTTGTTAATTGGACGGCAGTTCCTCCTTGTGCGGATACTTTGTAGATATCGCCTTTATAGCAAAAGACTATTTCGCTTCCATCGGGCGAAATACGCGCGTCGCGCATCCATAAAGGAGTTACAGCAGCATAGCCGACGGATACTGCGGCCAGCGCAAACGATAAACAAGTGATAAGTTTCTTCATATTTAATTAGTCTATATTTATGCCTAAAACAGTCCTTCTAAATAACTCTTCCTGTGTGATTATAAAATATCCTGTCACCAAAATCCTTACAGAAAAAAGCGTACTTGTCTACTCCCGTACAATGGCACACTCCTATCTGACGAGGCATATACCGTTGGAGATAATCTGAAATCACATGATATTTTTGCTCTTCCGCATTATGGATATGAAAACCGCCCAAAAGCAGCTCACAAGGGAGACCGGGAAATGCGTTCCGTATCGTTCGCAATATATTAGTGATTCCTCGATGGGAACAGGCACTCAGCACAGAGAAACTTTCATCGCCGACCAGCGCCACCGCCAGTTCATCCTCAAAAGTATCGGGAATCTTATTGCCGTCATCTTGTTGAACAAAGAACCGTTCAAAATGAGTATCTTCCTTATCTTCGATTTTTATCGATGGAAACAAGACAACTCCCGGAAGCAATTCCGTCCGTTGGTCAATAAAGCGAAAACGGGATAAGTCGAACGTTTCGGTATGCTTAATTCCATTTTCACGATCATCCTTAAATTTAGGTAAGAAAATGCTACGCTTGCACACAACTGTTGCAATGGTATTCAATTCCAGAAAATGACGCAAACCTCCCGTATGGTCACTATGCCCATGAGAGAGTATCAGATAGTCTACTTCCCGCAAGTCGATGTGAAGCAGACGGGCATTGCTAATGAATAAATCCGATGCACCTGTATCAAAGAGTAATTTATGTTCTGCCGTTTCAATATAAAGAGAAAGCCCATGCTCTGCCTGTAGCTTGCGCCCATAAACGCAATTCTCCACCAGAGTGGTTATTTTATAATTCATAATAATGTACTTTTAGATAGATATTGCACATGACAAAAAGTTCTGCCACAAAATTATAACAATTCCGTAGCAGAACAAACAATCCAGACTATTATCTACTAAAATAATTGGTTTTCGTCAAATACGTTTTCCCATTTCGTAGGCTTCCTTCATATGTGGAGTATCTTTAATCTCCCCTACTTTCCAAGCACCTACCCCATAGACAACCCCTTTTTCCTGCGGTGCTTCCAGACAGTCGAGGAACCCACGAAAACCATCAATAGTGCGTTCCATCATCGCTTTACTGTTTTCAGCTGCCGCAATGATAAAATAAAATTCCTTGTTGCTTATTTCCGTATACCGTGCGCAGCAGCGATCGATCATTATCTTCATTTGTCCGCACATAGTATAAAAATAAACCGGTGTTGCCATTACGATGACATCGGCGGCAATCATCTTCTCCACAATCTCAGCCGCATCGTCTTTCTGCGGACAAGGTTTTCCGTACATACTGCAAACACTGCACCCCGTACAAGGATGTACCGTCTTATCTTTCAGAAAAATCTTTTCCACTTCATTACCCTCTTCAAGAGCACCTTTCATAAACTCATCACAAAGTACGTCCGAATTTCCACCTCTGCGTGGACTGGACGAAAGTATCAGAACTTTTTTAGCCATAACTTTACTATTTTATATTTTCCGAATCCTTTTATCAATGATTCACTTTGCAAAAATATGGAAATAAAAGTATATCGAATGTAGACAAATTACAGAGAAAGATACCCGAATTACAGATATACATCAGCAGAGTAACCGCAAAACAACGAAGTCTCATACTTCCCAAAATTTCCATCCCTTATTAGCACAAATGTACACCACATATGTCCGTACATTATAATTAGGAAACTTTTTCTTAGTGTCTTCACCGTATCTTTTCACCTGTTCCACGTGCTCGGGAAGAGGCTCGGAAAGTACAAGCATCTTTTCAGCTTCTTTCATACGATAATATTTAAATTCGACCACACGATCATCCGTATGGTAATCTGTACCGGGAATACCGGTCATTTCAAAGTCTGATCGGCCTGCTGAATTATTCTGTTCGATGGCAAAGGTATAACAGCTACTTAAATAACGCGATACCAGTTCGTAGAAAGAACACCGGATAAAGTTTTCATTGATCTTATCAAAAACCTGTGCTGGAAATTGTCCCAAATATTGTTCGAAATAATTCTGAACGAGTGGTTCCAAGCTTCGATTGGAATCATAGTGCCGATACACAGGAACATAACGTTGTGCATTGCCTTCTATTTTGTTCAGTTGATTATAGTAGTCCATGTATACACTACGCATCGTCATATTAGGCAATGTGGTCACAAATTTATCCTTCAACGTCGTCATTCCCAAATAAAACAAACTAATGGGATAAAACTCTTTATCAAAAAACTTTTTCTTATTAAACTTACCGGCAAGATCAGCCACATTATAAGGCAATTCATCGTCAATTACCAATGCATCCAACATCGCTTTCGCATTATCCAGCGAAAGAGTCAACCGACGAATCCAATGAATGTCAGTACGTAGATTTTCATCTACCAATTCGTCCGGAATACTACCGGCATTGGCTGCAAATTTCTTGAAGAAGTAAGTAAGGATAGTGGCATTGAATAACCGATCTCCATTCGGACGGAAACGATAACCATCATAGTTACTCACTATTAGTTGCCATATTTCGTCAAAGCGATCCTGTCCCGTAGAATACTTATCAAGCACATAACGTAGATACGTTTCAGTTTCTTCGTATGTAAACCCAAGCATATTCAGGAAATTAGGCTCAAAAGTCAATATCTCTGCAATATTATATCCACTAGTCAAATCATCCATAGTGACAGGCAGCACACCTGTACAAAAACAAGTACGGATACTCCCCTCACCAATACCTTTTTTAATTACTTTAAAAAAAGTACGCAGAAAGCTGTCATTAGTAGTAACTTCTTCATAGAGTGGATCATTATAGGCAGTAAGTAATTGATTGGTGAAATTATCATATTCATCAATCAAAATATAAACTTTAGGCAGTTCGTGAGAGCGGGCGTAAGTAAGCACTTCTTCCAACATTTTAGATGCATCCCCGCGATTGGTAAATTCAAAATCACCAAACAAATCACGATTATGTGCTACCATTACTTCTACCGGACCGCAATTCAGGTCATTAAAATTCTGTGCCAGCCCTTGAATATGGTCTGACATTACCATTGCGGAGAAGTCATAACGGATTATCATATAACGGTTATGTTCTTTTGTCGGATGGTTTCCAATCCACGTGTCACCAAACAGTTCTTCAAACCGATGCGCTTTCGTACGGTCATAATAGCAAGCTAGAGTAGAGACTAACAAACTCTTTCCAAAGCGACGGGGACGCAGAAATACAGGAGCCTTATAATCTTCAAGCTTAGCTATATATTGGGTCTTATCTACGTAATAGAAACCACGTTCACGCATTTCTATGAAATCTGCTACTGCATAAGGAATTGTTATACTTGCCATAATCCTACTGTTTTTTCTATAGACAAACAAAGGTACAAAATTGTTAGCAATAACAAGAAGAAATCTTTGAATTGATTGTTATTGCTCTTGTTTCCAAACATAAAACACGGCTCTTCCAGCTCCACGTTTACGAAGAATCCCTTTCTCAATGAAAGTATTCAAATCATCTATTGCTTTCAGCCGGGAAAGTCCGGTCAAGCTACTATATTCCAGCCGGGTAATACCACCGTTACTTTTCAGAAATTTCTGTAAAAGCTGCTGGCGTTGCTCCATAGAAAATTCCACTTTTTGAGAAGAGTGTTTGGATTTATCCACACGTTCCAACTCTATCTCACGCTTAATCTTCCTTTTGAACTCTTTGGAAGTGCGCAAATGTACATTATCAAAACAGATTGATTCGGCACGAATCTCCCGTTTATTCATCACTTTATGCGTACATTTCAAAGAGATGCTGAAATAACCAAGCTCGCCAAGTTCGACGGTATATCCTTCTGATAGAGCCTCAGCCAGTTCGTCTATCACCACTCCTACCACCGCATCTATAACATTATAATTAAAAGTCTGGGAAGAACGGGACACACGTTCCAGAAACTCTTTTTTCGAGTAGGTTCCGCTTGGAACGATACGGGCGTGTAGTGGCTTTTGTTCACCGGTATTAGCAGGATCCGGCGTTTCATACAAATCATATTGGGCACTCATAAGCATATTTTTTATTAGTTCATACATTTATTACTTCTACTGCATAGATTTAATCTCTATTCATTAAACTTTAATCATCAGTCTATATAAAATTAATCGTCTGACAACTGTATCTTTTTCGTATGACAACTGTAAGACGAAAAGATAACAATTGTCAGACGAAAGTACAACAACTGTCAGACGATTAATTCATCGCATACAAAGATATAACTTTATGAGATACAACCATTAAGTTTTAAGCAAAAACATGGTTAGTAATAGAGATATTACTTATCTTTGCTTGAATTAACAGTTGAGGCTTATGGGAAATAAGCCTTTCATATCTGGTGCTGCAACATCGGGTGATTTAAAAGCAACAACAATGAGAAAATCTTCTTCCTCTCTAAATAGACTCCGAGAAAAATGCAAAGATTACTTAGTCTCTGTACTCATATTCATTTTACTTCTATGTCTGCTGATACTCTTCAGATGCAAATCTCGTAACGGACGTATAAGAGAACATCGAGAGAAAATAAAAACAGCGAAAGTTATGTCGGAAATCCGGGCTATTGAATCGAATAAACACCCTGTATATACCTTTCAGGGAAAAGATAAGACGCTCGAACTTCCTATGGAAATTACTGATAAAGGAAAACTTGTATCTGTCATAGTGAACGGTAGTAAAACCTGTTTTCAACTATCAGATGAAAATAGTGAATTCACTGTCTCTCCGCAAGGTGTATTAGCATGGCATGAAGCGGGAGTACTGACAACCGAAGAAATAGGCGGAGAAGAAACCATAAGGCAACTAAAGGAGAATACAGTAAACGACAGTCTCACTGTGCATCTGTTTAATATTCGAATCGGCAATTGTGTACTGCCGGAAGTTAATGTCAGAATCACTCAGACACAAGAATTTCCTTATCTCATGGGGATAAAGGCTTGGAATATGTTATTATTGTCTTTGGCGTCAGACAAAGAGTAGTAAATTTTGAAGAACAAACAATTAGGAAATACACAAAAATGTTATCTTTGCCCGTGATTTATTCACAAGAACGTGATAAAGTAAATTCTAACTATTTAATAAAAAAAACTATGATCAGATTAAATGTTTTTGTTCGTGTAAACGAATCCAACCGCGAAGAAGCGATAAAAGCGGCAAAAGAACTGACTGCCTGCTCTTTAAAAGAAGAAGGATGTATTGCTTATGATACTTTCGTAAGCAGCACGCGTCCTGACGTTTTCATGATTTGCGAAACTTGGCAGAATGCCGAAGTATTAGCAGCACACGAAAAATCTCCTCATTTCGCTCAATATGTAGGTATCATTCAGAAATTGGCTGAAATGAAATTGGAAAAATTTGAATTCTAAATGAATAACGAGGCTGTTCTCGAACAGCCTCGTTAACCGCTATTCCTTATCTCCCCGAGTAGAATTAGTCGAGTTTCTTATGGATGAATGTTCCTTCAATCCAATAAGTTACGTGATTCGATTCAAATTTCAACAAGACATAGCCGGGATCAGTGGGGCCACCGGGAAAATGATCGATAAACCAGTCCTGCCAAAGTTCCTGCTTCATCTTTTCGTCAGTTACAACTTCCACTGTCCCCGTTAACGCTACGCTGTCTCCTTTATCCTGAAAACATAATCCCGCTTTCGGATTCGATAAGAAATCAATTGTTTTTAATGAATCTGCTCCGGTAGACATCCAAATAGTGGAAATTCCTTCTGCCAGGATTTTGCTCATCGGTACAGGGCGGGGATAACCTTCTTTATTCACAGAAGCAAGGGTAACTACTTCACATCTCTGCAACAATTCTGTTGCTTTCTCTTTCATTGTTTTTGTGGTCATAAGCTGATTGTTTTTTATTAACCCTGCAAAGGTAACGGCATATCTTCCCATTCTATTGTAAAAAAGCGACTTTTACCTATCTATCTTTGTGGTTCGATATAAGTAAGTGTAGTTTCTTCCGGAACGGTAAGGGAAAGAAAAGACGCAGGAGTATTGCCGGACATCGACTTAATCTCTTTTGAAAAATGCGCTAAATCATAATATCCTGCATCGACTGCCGTAGTCAACAGATTGGCTGATGTTGTGGTTCTCAATAATTCCACAGCATTCTTAAATTTGACAATACGGCTGTATTCTTTAGGAGTAAATCCGGTATAATGCTTGAACTTTCTCTCAAAATGACGCTGACACAAACAGACGTCATCCATCAAGCTGCGAACTGAACGTTTTCCTCCGGAATGATTAATCATGTTCACTGCCATAGCGACGTGCGAATCTGCAGGCCGATAATGGCGCGCCAAATATGCCAGCAAATATTCCTCCACTACTCGTATTCGATCTGCAATATGCTTCTGCTCACACAGTCTTTCAATAAAAGTATCATCAAAAACAGCCTTCATCTCATTGGCATTGATTCTACTATTCACAAACTCATGCAGAGGCAGGTTTGTAAAACAAGAGAGCCCGCAAGGTAAAAAACGAACGCCAAACATATGAACCGATTCTGCATAAGTGACGAGTTCCGAATATTTTGTCATAGGTCCTACAAAATAGGAACGATAGGGTTGCATCATCAGACTTCCTTCTTCAACAGCATTAGCCACCTCTCCCAGCGTAAATATAAAATCGGTACAACCATCCGGCAGAATATGGATGCGCATACCATAATCCGGATTACCCTTAAACTCCCAATAGTTATCAATATAGGGAACAAGTAAATGAGAAGGCTGATATTCTGTATACATGGATATATTTTGCAAACAAATATAGAGAGAATAAATTCTAATTCATACATTTGTATCTCAAAATAAAAAAATAAATGAGGAATTTTGCTGCTATCGACTTTGAAACAGCCAACGGCAAACGTACTAGCATATGCAGTGTTGGTGTTGTCATTGTAAAGGAAGGAAAGATTATGAACAAAATCTATCGTTTGATTCGTCCTGCCCCCAACTACTATACCCAATGGACGACAGCTGTCCACGGACTCACGTACGATGACACGATAGAAGCGGATGATTTTCCAGAAGTATGGGCGGAAATCAAACCGCTGATAGACGGTTTGCCACTGGTAGCTCACAACAGCCCTTTTGATGAGGGTTGCCTTCGTGCGGTTCATGAACTGTATGGAATGACTTATCCTCCATATAAATTCTATTGCACCTGCCGCGCCTCTAGAAAAGTGTTTGGAAAAGAACTCCCGAATCATCAATTACACACAGTAGCCGCCCGGTGCGGATATGACCTGACCAACCATCACCACGCATTGGCAGATGCTGAAGCTTGCGCACAAATAGCTTTGCTTATCATTCCCGAACCGAAAAAAAACAAAATCGAGTAGGAGGAAAACGAGAGACCTACCCGATGACAGGTAAGTCTCTTTCTTTTTTTTGAATGGGCAAATTTTTGTTATACGCCTACTTGAAGAGTAAATTCAAATCTATTGATAGGAACTCTTCAAAGGATAAGCCTCCGGAACCGACCACAAAGGCCCTATACGGATGGTAAGCTTTTTCAAATTTAGGCAAGCCATTGTTGGTGGTTCGTCTTCCGCTTTTAACCTCGATGGCGATTGTCTTGCCTCTTCTATGAAGCACAAAGTCAACTTCGTCGTGGCTATCACGCCAGTAATAAGCCTTGTAATCACAAATCTGTGCCTGACTTACAATATAGGCACCAACTGCTGATTCTACATAACGCCCCCAAGCTTTAGGATCTTCAGCCATTTCCGTGAAGTCCTTATCAGCATACACGTTGCGCAAAGCGTTGTTATGGACTTGAAATTTAGGAATTGAGTTGTATTTGCGAGCATCGTCTTCGGCATACTTCTGTAAACCACACAGCAAACCACATTCATCCAAAAAATGGAGGTAACTAGCCAGCGTGGTGACATTGCCTACATCTTGAAGCTGAGCGGCCACTTTGGTAAGAGACAGTAGCTCGCCACTATAACTACTACCGAGTTCAAACAGTTGGCGGAGTAGTTGTGGCTTCATGATTTTTGTATTCATCAGCACATCCTTCGAGATGGATGGTTCAACCAAAGAGTCTTTGACGTAGTTTCGCCAACGACGCTCATCGGTGATATAAGATGCTGCGCCCGGATACCCACCAAAATAGACATATTGGTAGAGATTCCAACCGAAGCATTCTCTCATTTCAGGGAAAGTCCAATGTGTCAGCCGAATTAGCTCATATCTGCCGGCCAATGATTCGGTGAGTCCCTTTTCGATTAACATGCGTGATGACCCCAATAATACGACTATGAGCTCACGTTTTTCACGGGTATCTCTGTCCCATTCAGCCTTTACAGTCTCGCTCCAGTTGTTTATCTTTTGTATTTCGTCTACCACCAATAGGCGTTTCCCTTCCCCACGTATGTCCATACGCATACGAGCTGTCTGCCATACACCTGCCAGCCAGTCTGCAGATGCACCTACGACATCATCAGCCGAATAACTGTCATAAGGCATATTGCAGACTTCAAGGACTTGACCAATCAATGTGGACTTACCCACTTGGCGTGGCCCAACAATAACCTGTATTTTTCCGCGAGGTTCATTAATGCGTGCCATCACTTCTGAATATTGTTCTCTTTTATATCCCATCATCTATAAAATGTTTATTCACTTGAGCAAAAATGTTCAATCCATTAAATAAAAATGTTCAATCCATTACAAATGGTAAGGCTTTTCTCTAATAATGAATATTTTTACACGAACAATCCATCTGCTTTTTTATCTATTTTATGGCTTAGCTGGAAAATCAATCCATCCTGCTCCCAATTACAATACACAATGGACAACGGCTATTCACGGATTAACTTATGATGATACGATAGAAGCGGAAGAAGGCAAATAAAAAACACTACAACTATTATTTCAATCAATAATAGCCGTAGTGTTTGATAATAAAGTGCTAACTATGTACTTCGATTAGAGGATAGACTTGGCGATACCCATTTCCAAGCCGCGAAGTTCCGCCAAGCCGCGAAGGCGGCCTAAGCATGAATATCCAGGATTTGTTTTCTTTTTCAAGTCATCAATCATCTGATGTCCGTGGTCGGGACGCATGGCGATAGAGCATTTACGACGCTGTTGCAAAAGAATAAAAGCCTTCATTACGTTGTACATATCTACATTTCCTTCCAAGTGGTTGGCTTCGTAGAAGTTGCCTTCCTCATCACGCTGCGTACTGCGCAAATGCACAAAGTTCACACGGTCGCCAAAACGTTCCATCATACCTGCAAGGTCATTATCGGCACGCACACCGAAAGAGCCTGTACACAAACAAAGACCGTTGGACTCATTAGGTACGGCTTCAATCAGTTTTCTGAAATCTTCTTCCGTACTCAGAATACGCGGCAATCCTAAAATTGTATAAGGAGGATCATCCGGGTGAATCACCAGCTTCACTCCCACTTCATCGGCAACAGGGGCAATTTCTTTCAAGAAGAAAATCAAGTTGGAACGAAGTTTTTCTGCATCAATATCATTATAACGGTCCAAAGCTTCCTGGAACTGTTCCACTGTGAAACTTTCTTCCGAACCGGGCAGTCCGGCAATCATATTGCGAACCAGCAGTTTCTTATCATCCTCGCTCATTTGCTCGAAACGGGCTTTAGCCTTAGCTATTTCTTCCGGAGTGTAGTCTTTTTCCGCATTCGGACGTTTCAAGATGAAAAGATCGAAAGCTATGAAAGCCGCCTTTTCAAAACGGAGTGCTTTAGAGCCGTCCGGCATTGTATAGGCAAGGTCCGTACGTGTCCAGTCCAATACAGGCATAAAGTTGTAAGTAACTACCATTACTCCACATTTTGCCAGATTACGGATACTTTCCTTATAATTCTCAATATACTTCATGAAATCACCGGTCTGCGTCTTGATATGTTCGTGTACGGGTACACTCTCTACAACAGACCATGTAAGTCCTACTTCTTCAATCATCTGCTTGCGCTTCATGATTTCTTCTACAGTCCATACTTCGCCATTCGGAATATGATGAAGGGCATTTACTATACCGGTAGCGCCTGCTTGCTTAATATCCCATAAGCTCACCGGATCATTAGGACCGTACCAGCGCCAGGTTTGTTCACATAAATACATATTGCTAAATAAAAAATTAAAAGTTAAAATTAGATTGAGAATGCGTCAAATCCACCATCGATAACAGCTACTGTACCTGTTACGAAGTTAGAGGCATCACTAATCAGATAATGAATGGTTCCGTAAAGGTCTTCCGGTTCACCGAAACGATTGAACGGAGTATGCGCAAGAATAGTCTTAGAACGGTCAGTCAGTGAACCATCCGGATTCGTCAACAATGTTCTGTTCTGTTCTGTCAGGAAGAATCCGGGAGCGATAGCGTTTACACGCAGACCATTACCGAATTTCAAAGCCAGTTCACCAGCCATGTATTTGGTAAAGTTAGCGATCGCTGCTTTCGCTGCACCGTAACCTACGACACGGGTCAACGGACGAAGAGCCGATTCAGAACAGAAGTTTACGATAGACCCCTTTTTCTGTTCAACCATGACTTCAGCAAATACCATTGTAGGCAATACTGTACCGAACAGATTCAAATCCACTACTTTCTTGAATGCGTCAATCTGCAAGTCAAAGAATGTCTTGTCCGGTGCGATTGTAGCACCTGCCATATTACCACCGGCAGCATTCAACAAAACATCAATACGTCCATACGCTTTCATTATTTCCACTTTGTTGCCTTCCAGAACTTCTTTGTCCATTACATCTGTATAAAGGAACTTAGCTTCGTTTCCTTCTGCCTTGATACTTTCTACCAATGCTTTTCCAGCTTCTTCACTTCTGTCGAGTACCACTACTTTTGCACCTTCTTTTGCAAGATATGCAGCAATACCTTTACCTAAGATTCCGGCTCCACCGGTAATTACAACTACTTTGCCTTTTACGTTAAATAATTCATTCATAGTTCTAAAAATTTATATGTTTATAGTTTATTGTTCAGATAATACTTCAGATTTTCTCTCAAGAGAATATCAATCGGCATTAAGTTCACCTTTTCCGATTTTTGCTTGAATAACAAATAATTGCATAGCGACTTGATTCCTTCATACCCCTGTCTTTCAGGACGCTGCGCAATCAGTGCAGTAATAACACCTTCGGAGAGTAATTGGGTATTTCTCTCGATGAGGTCGTAACCTACCAGTTTTACCGCTTGCATCCCTCTCGTCTTCAAGTAATTTCCCAAAATGTAGCAGGTGGAGTTGAATATAATAGCCCCTTTTATACCAGGATTTAACTCGAATATTTCATTGAGCTTGGCAAAATTATATACCGAATCACTGATTTTCAATTCCACTTCATGCAACTTTCCGGAGAATCCGACCTCCTTCAGATAATAACAAAATCCATCTCTACGGTTCTTACCCTGATTGGAATCGTTCTTACCACTATGAACAATCCGTGCCATCAAAATATCTGAGGTGGGCGAAAGCCGATCCGTCAGCAATCGGGCTGCAATGACTCCCGCATCGTATGATTCCGTACCGAAATAAGCCAATTGATGTTGCCCTTCAATATTAGAATCGACATAAACATAAGGAATCTCGTTTCTGTCCAACTCCTGCGAAAGACGAATCACAGAATCTGTAAACAATGTGGCTATTAACACCCCATCCACCTTCTCATCCAATAAATTACGGGTGATATCATCAAAAGTCTTGTTGTTATATTGGTCGAAAAAAAGCTTGGTAATAGTTATATTATATGTTTCCATTTCCGCAGCTACTTTGTCAATACCTTCCGAAATAGCTTCCCAGTATTCTCCTTGAGTAAAAGACGGAATAATGGCAACAAAATGATACTGTTTTTTAGAGGCTAATGACCGCGCCATAAGATTGGGCTGGTAGTGAACCATCTCTAAAATAGCCTGTACTTTCTTTCTGTTTTCCTCAGATACCCGTCCACGATTATGAATAACCCGGTCTACCGTACCGACAGAGACACCAGCCATTTTAGCGATGTCTACAATACGAATATTTGAGAATTCTTTATCCATATAGTAAGAAGTATTTTGTTTTTCGCTGACAAAAGTAAAATGAATTATTGAATTATGCAATAGTGTGTGCGCACACACAACTACATAATAAAGAAGATATACCACTAATATTCAAGTATTTAATAAGAAACAAAGAAATACATTCATGTTGTTAAACATAAGAAATACAACAGAATAATTAATAAAAAGTATATTCCAAAGGAAAGAGAAGTATAAAAAAGAGGGAGTTTTACCCTCAGAAAAGACTGAGAAGAAAGATGAAACGTGTAAAGTGTGCACGGACACACAACTAATATTCAATTTATACAGACAGCAGTTAACCATCATAAAAAACTGGTAATCAACTTAAATGAAGCCGATTACCAATCCTGATTTTCTTATTTTTCCCATTTATCCTTTACCTTACCAGCTACCTTATCAGCTTCCTCCGCTACTTTATTGGCGATGTCAGCTCCGGTTTCCACAGCTTTAACTCCCAAATTCATTGCTTTTTTTTCAGCACAAGCTGCTGCCGCTTCCGCATCACGACCTATACGATGAATCGCATCATAAATGTCATTCTCCAATTGTTTTGCTTTTGCGGTACGTGAGAGGCGATAAGCTACCGCACCTAGAATCGACCCGATTCCGAGTCCAATCCAGAAATTACCATGTCTACATTCCATAATTAAGTTCGTTTTTTAGATTAATAAATTATATAAAATACTACTACTCATCGAGATTTCGAGAACAACGAAGCAATCCATAACACCAGGACAGCACCTACTGTGGAAGTAATCAGACTTCCAATCAATCCGGAAGCCGCAAGGCCGAAAAGTGCAAACACCCAACCGCCTAACACACCTCCAAGAATACCAAGCAATAGATTTATGATAAGACCAAAACCTCCGCCACGCATTATTTTACCGGCAAGAAATCCAGCCACAATACCAATAATGATATACCAAATAAAGCCCATATAATCCTCCTTTTTAAGGTAACAACAGTAAGTGCAAAGAATAGTTCAGCCAATGAAAAATGAATTAACCACAATTTACAATCCTTAGTCTTAAAACTCATATTTCTCTTTACTTTGCAAAAGTTTATGTACCTTTGCGGTCAATTTTTCAGGAACATTTCAATAGATAATAGGTATTATGGTACAAAATCAAGAACAACCTGTAGGGAAAATTACGTTCTCCATTTTAATAGCATTAAGCCTCTCACATTGTCTCAATGACCTTTTACAATCTGTTGTTTCAGCAGCTTATCCGCTATTTAAAGATGATTTAGGACTGAGTTTTGCACAAATCGGTTTTATCACATTGGTCTATCAGCTTTCAGCTTCGGTATTCCAGCCAATTACCGGAATCATTTTCGATAAATATCCCGTTGCATGGTCGCTGCCTATCGGAATGAGTTTCACAATGGTAGGTTTAGTGAACTTAGCATTTTCCAACAATCTCTATTGGATACTATTATCTGTGTTCTTAATCGGAATCGGCTCTTCGGTACTTCATCCGGAAGCTTCCCGTATCACCTTCCTTGCTTCTGGCGGAAAACGCGGACTCGCACAATCACTGTTCCAGGTAGGCGGTAATTTCGGAGGCTCATTAGGGCCGTTATTGGTAGCTTTGCTGGTTGCACCTTATGGACGACAACATCTTTTCATATTTGCATTTGTGGCCGTCGCAGCTATCGTGGTCATGTATCCGATCTGCAAATGGTATAAATCTTATCTGAACCGGATGAAGGCACAAACCGTCAGCGTAAGAAAACCGGTTCTTCTTCCCCTACCTATGGATAAAACTGCTATTTCTATCGGTATCTTATTAATACTGATCTTCTCGAAATACATCTATATGGCAAGTCTGACCAGTTATTATACGTTTTATCTGATTCACAAATTCAATGTTACAGTACAGGAATCACAATTGTATCTATTCATTTTTTTAGTTGCTACTGCCATCGGAACGCTAATCGGAGGTCCCGTCGGTGACCGTATCGGTCGTAAGTATGTTATTTGGGCTTCTATTCTGGGAGCCGCCCCATTCAGTTTACTCATGCCGCACGCCAATCTGATGTGGACTGTTATTCTTAGTTTCTGCGTGGGATTAATGCTTTCTTCCGCTTTTCCGGCTATATTACTTTACGCACAGGAATTGCTTCCGACCAAGCTCGGACTGATATCAGGTCTGTTCTTTGGATTTGCTTTCGGAGTGGCCGGTGTAGCCTCTGCCGTGCTCGGTAATTTAGCAGATAAAACAAGCATTGAATACGTATATAATATTTGTGCTTATATGCCGCTATTAGGATTAGTAACCTTCTTTCTACCCAATTTGAAGAAAAAGAAAATTGATTGGCAACCATAGTGTTTCTTTAAAATTGTAACAAGCCAAATAAAATGCCCCTCAGAAGTTATAATCCGAACTTTTGAGGGGCACTTTATTTTATAAGATGGAATCTTTATAGCCGATATTTAACGGTTTAAGCTACCAATACAGACTCGTCGGACAGAAGTCAAACCTAGTTCCGAATGCTGTGCTTTATATATTTCCGTCACATCTTCCACCAACCAGCATGGCATAGGTCCCAATGAACGGGTATCCGGTTCCGGTCTTTCGGGAGCAGTTAAGTAAAGCTCATGTGTCCTATCTTCATAGTTTACTAAAAATGCAGAATATGATTCTTCACCTATCTGCTTAATTACTTTTTCAAAAGGAGCAGTTATTATTTTAGCACCAGCTGTATTTTCCGCAAGCAATGTCATTTCACCGCCATCTTTAGTGTTATACACAAACCTCACATATCCGGTAGCTTTTAAAAAACCATCGGCAATGACTTGAGCCTCTAATTCTTCTAATGTCTCTTTGTTTGCATCATTAACATTTTCACCTTCAATCTTCACGTATACGGCATTACTCATAAATCTTTGTACAGATTCCACCACTTTAACTCCAATCTTAACGGTCAACCCGTCCGCATCTTTCACTATAAGACTAGTCGTTCCCAGTTTTACGGGAGATATTCTTACCCTATCTTCATCGACCTTCACCGTAGCTATTTGTTCATCTTCTATTTCAGCTGTATAAGGAGCTTTTCCTCCTGTGATTCCGACACTACCGCCACCTACTATGTTTATGGCAGTACTACTAATAGCTTGATCGGGAAAAACGACTTCATCTATCTGATAAAGGAAGAAACGTTCATTATCATCATCACAAGATACGATTCCCAAACCAGAGATTAGAACCATCAATATTGTAATTACGTGTTTCGTTTTCATGCGTACTGAGTTTATTTAATATGTATATTTTATTTTTAAGAGATATCTGTTCACAAAGGTACAAATATTCCGCACATAGTATCCCGATAAGACATTTTTTTTCAGAATAATACAAAAATGACCGGTATGCATCATCGCGACGTATACCGGTCTACAAGTTAAGGTTAAAGTCAAAAAATTAAGAGAGCTATTTATAAGTTAGGATTAGCATTTATTTCTTTTTGTGGAATGGCATACAGGTAATAAGTACTATTTGCTGTAAATGGCGTAGTGTCCGGGAAACGGAGGAACCAATGTCCCAATGGATTCCGTTTGGCGAATCCACCTCCTTCTTGCCAACAGTCTACTTCTGTTTTCTGCATTTCTTCTGATAAAGCAGTACGTTCTACAGCTTTCTGAGTGCGGAGTATGTCCGTAATCCCAAAGCCTTCTCCCCAAAGTTCTCGACGACGTTCCAGCAAGATTTCATTAATCACATCTTCCCGTGATTTTCCCGCCACATCATAATCCACTACTCCGCGAGCATTGCGCAACGTATTCAAAGGAATCACAGCCTGAGATAGTTTCATACCGTCGCGGACATTCGCTTCGGCTTCTATCAGATACATCTCAGCAGCACGCATCAACACCAAATCAGCTGTATCGTCCGCACGCATATGGAACTTTTTATATCCCAGATATCCTTCGCGCATCCACTGAAACAAAGGCAAACGGATGTCACCTTCAACAAAAGTATCTTTCAAATGAGGGTCGGCCATGAAACTGCTGTAAGCTCCGACGTATGTCGCATCCAAATAGTAAAAATTATAACTCGCATCCGATTGAGAAGGGATTTGAGGAAATCCCCATATCCACTCTTGATTGGAGATATTATTGAATCCCTCATATTCGGCAGTAGTCGTCATCAATGAATAGTCCTTACGAGCAGATGCGGCAGCCTTTGCAGCTTCCTCCCACTGCCCGGTCAGCAAATAGGCACGGGCCAGAAGTCCGTTTACCACAGCCAAATCCGGTTTGAACTTCTGGTTATCACCACTCCGAACGTAATTCTTCAAATAATCCTGCGCCAAAGCCAAATCCTCGAAAATACGTTGGTAAACTTGAGCTACCGTTGATTTCCCTTTCGGAACGGTAGTGTTATTGCTCGGCTCAGTATAAATAGGTACGCAAGGCGCATCTTTATCTTTCAAATACGTGAACTGATAATGCTGCACCAAGTGCAGATAGCAAAAGGCACGCAGGACCAACGCTTGCCCTTGAGCCTTCCGGAGTTCTTCCGAATCCCCTTTAATGGAAAGAGCCGTGTTGCAGTTATCTATCGTTTTATACATCAGATACCAGGCAAATTCCGTTCTGCTGTTTGAAGATATAGCAATGTCATCGAACTGATACGAAGAATTGAAACCGTATTTCGGACGGGAAACGACATCACTTGCCATCATGTCATCCAGACACTGAAGCGCACGATAACCGATATTGGCATAAGTACTCGAATAGTCAAACAGATTATACCAGGCACCGTTCACAAGCGCCTCCGCATTTTCGGGCACAGGTACTTTCTCGGAACTCACCGCATCTGTGGGATCTGTATCCAGGAAACTGCTACTGCAACCCGTTGCCAGAAGAAGTCCGGCAATGGCTGCCAGAATAGATTGTATTTTTATTTTTCTCATAATTTAGTCTGATTTAGAAAGCAATGTTAATACCTCCGGAAATAGTCCGCATAGCCGGATAACGATAATAGGTAATTCCGGTAATTCCCTGTTCGGGGTCCAATCCTTGATTCTTGTGAATGGTAAATAAATTATCTCCTTGCACATACACCTGCACACTGCTCAATGCCAGCTTACTGACCCACGGTTTGGGCAGGTTGTAAGAGAGCGTCAGGTTTTTCAGCCGCATATAAGAATTATTCTGCAAGAACCGAGTAGACGCCGAGTTCCAGTTATTGGAAGTCGTACTTAGAGCAGGCACGTCTGTGTAGCGGTTGTCCGGTGTCCAACGTCTTAGGATTTCAGTCGACCAGGCACGTCCTTCCAGGCTACCGTTATGTAGAATCATCGTTATATCACGATTGTAGATATACCCTCCGATACTATAAGCAAAAATAGCAGACAAGTCGAACCCTTTCCAGGAAAGCGACGTATTGAACCCACCATACACTTTAGGAAGCGAGGATTTATTGACATAATAATAATCGGCCGAAGCATAATCACTCGTTGTCACACGTTTGCCCGTCGGATTATCATCAGCGTCCAGTTCATCTGCATACCACAACGGCTTTCCATTGTCCGGATCTACGCCCGCCCACTCTTTCATATACCTAAAATCCGCAACTATCATCCAATACACGATTAAGGGTAGATTTATGAGTCGT
>ENA-ORNI01000064-ORNI01000064.1-human-gut-metagenome-genome-assembly--contig:-NODE-64-length-117546-cov-29.1086_pt1 | contig 117546 bp, 90 predicted proteins | sample MGYA00242118_ERZ509028 | MGnify/ENA primary metagenome ERZ509028 (study PRJEB26280, sample SAMEA2338755) | human gut metagenome | biome: human gut; feature: human-associated habitat; material: faeces...
GACGTAAATTTTGTCAATGACGGACAACTTGCTATTTTTTGATTTTATTTCGAACTCACGTTATATATTGTTTGGAGAAGAAATGGACATCAACAGCCGTTCCTTGACGATATGAGTTTGGTAATGAATTAACGGATATGAACGAATCTTGGCCCAGGATTACAATTTTAGTGTAGACCTGGGCTAAACTTTATATGAACAATATGAAAAAGCTTCTAAGTATTTTGATTTTATGCTTCTGTTTTTCATCTTTTATACAGGGAAAGGTTAAATAACCTGCTATGATGGGAGATCACATGATACTCCAGCAAAATAGTAGTGTTAAGCTGTGGGGATGGGTAGATAATAAGAAAGTTACTGTTACTACCTCCTGGAATAATCAGACTTATCAGGTATTAACGGATAAGATGTAACTATATCTTTTCAGTTGATATTTACTTATTCTTATTTAGTAGGGATTCTACTTGATATTGCTTCTAATAAGAAGAGGTTATAAAAGTAATTTTCATTTTTTGTGTTTTTATTTTCCTTATATTGCATTGATATATCAAAAAGAGTGATATATTTGCAGTGTAATTGAATTGATAACTGAATTTTATTCTTTAACTTTTTTAGAATAGCTTATTTAAGTAGGGACTGTATTGTATGGATATAACATCAAAGGATATAAAGAGAATAAGTGATATTGCCATGATGCAATCTGGCATATATATGAAAAGCGATCCGGCAGGTGATATAAAGTATTTGCAGGTTAAGGATATTAATCCGGGGAGTAAACCTGATTACAGTCGGATCACTACAGTGGTGGATAGGGGGATTGGTGACCAATACAGGTTACGGAAAAATGATTTATTGTTTGCGGCTAAAGGAGCCTCTAATTATTGTTTTTTGTATGATGGGGTAGTGGAAAAAATGGTAGCTTCTTCGTCATTCATTATTATACGTATTATATCAAAAGATATATTACCAGAATTTCTTTGCTGTTTTCTCAATACCCCATCTGTTCTTAATAAATTAAAAAAATCATCGGTAGGTACAGGAATTCAGGTAATTCCTCAATCGGTACTAAGTGATCTTCAGATCGGCATACCTTCTATGCAGACACAACAGCTTATTGTACAGATGGATCAATTGAGAAGAGAGGGGGAAAGTATTTACAGTGAAATCAATGAACTAAAACGGAGTTTGCAGGAACAGTTGTTGATGGATTCTTTAAAATGAAATATGTTATGATAGAAATTGCATATTATATAGCGGGTAAGGCGAAACAAATCTTAGGTGGAACGCTTTCTGTCAACCAGTATAAGGATTATGTACTGGCTTTGCTATTTCTGAAATCTGCAAGCGAGTACTACAAATCAAATGACTCTTTTCAGTCAGATGAGAATAAACCTTTCCTTCGGTTGTTAGTGTCTGAACGTAGCTCTTTTGACTATCTTTACAAAGAACTTGGCTCGCCGGAGCTTGGCAAGTTGATAAATGTTGCTCTTTATGAATTAGAGCAAGCGAACAGCCGTGTAATTGAAGGTTATGAAATTAATAGAGCTATCAACTTCGAAAGTAATATATTGGGAGATACGAATGAGAGATTGAGTAAATTGCGTGAACTTCTTCATTTTTTTCAGAAACTGACATTAACAGATGATGCTGGCAAGTTAATAGATATCGGTGCCTTATATAATCTGTTATTGTACATTTTTGCCGAAGAGGCGGGTAAGAAGATAAATAATGTCCTTACTCCTAAAGAGGTTATTGGTTTGGTGGCGGAATTGATAGGCGATAATAAAGATAATAATAGTTTGTGCGATCCGGTATCCGGCAGTGGTACTCTGCTAGTTGAAGTTGGTAAAAGGGTTGGAATCAGAGGAGCTAATATTTTCGGGCAAGAGGCAAACTGGAATCAATATGCATTGACAAAAATGAATCTGATGTTGAATGGATTCAAAGATTCCACTTTTTTTTGGGGAGATAGCCTTAGTAATCCTAAACTGACGGATGACGGCGGGTTAAAGCGGTTTGATATTGTTGCTTCTATACCACCATTTGCAGATAAGTGGGCAACAGAGGAAGCAGAGTTTGATCGTTATGGACGCTTTCAATATGGTATTCCTCCTAGAAGTCAGGCTACATGGGCATATATTAGTCACATTCTGGCAAGTTTGAAACCTAATGGGCGGGCTGTTGTCGTGGTTCCGGCGGGGGTTTTGTTTCGTACTAGTGAAAGTAAGATACGGCATCAGATTATTGAGCATAATTTGCTTGAAACGGTTATTGAGTTACCGCAAAATCTGTTTTATGGTGCGGCTATTTCTACGGCTATTCTTGTTTTCAGAAAAGACAGGAAGACGACGCAGACTTTGTTTATGGATGCGCGTAAAGGATATATTTCGAATAAAGGTATTTATAAACTTTCGGATACAATGGTCGAACAGCTTTTAAACACTTATAAGGGGTTTCTTAGTGGTGAACAGGTTTGGCAGGAAAATAGTTGCCCGGCTTATATTGCTACACAGGAGGAGGTTCGAAACAATAAGTATGATTGGCAGACTGTCAAATATGTGGAGGAGAAGATTGAAAGAGTGGAAGTTGATGTAGAAGCAACTTTGCAAAGAATTGAAAAATTAGAGAAGAGACTGGAGTTTGTCAATGAACAGTTAGAGTATTGTACACAGCAGTTAATCAGGCTAACAAATAGAAAATAGATATACCATGGGAACTATAAATTCTATAATCTGTGCTATTATCAGCGCACTATTTACTGTTTTTTTTGCACACATGTCAAGAAGAAAAACCAGAGTGACAATTTACTGTATGGAAAATACGTTATTGACACAAAGACCGAATGTTCCGGGCCTTGCAGTTTTTGTGAAGTATGAAGATATGACGCCCATTGAAAATCTTTGGAGAATATGCTATATGCTAAAAAATACAGGAAATCAGAATATTGTGGGTGAGGGAATCCAGTCATCTTTGGTGACTAAAGGGCATGGACTTCCTTTGTATACGAGAAATATAAAACAGATTATTCAAATATCCGCTACAGACAATAGTATAGCCGAGTTGAAAGATAACACCCTATATTTTAAACAATGGTTGCCGGATGAATGTATCACCATTGAAGCTTTGGTGGAAAGCGCAGGTGAGAAACCTGAATTGTACATTGATAAGCGGGATATTATTAATGCCAAAGTTATTGTTAAAAACAATATCAATAAGTGATCTTTTATTATTTTGAAGTGGTAAATTGAATAGCGTTTGTCCAAGTTGGAACTTTACCCAATCAATAGTAAGAGTTCTTTTCTTAGTCTTTTTTGCTTATGTTCTTGGAATAAGGTCTTATCTTTGTTCCTGTCTGAAAAAAGAATGAACTGTTTAGGTTGATAGTTAATGTAATACTGAATCATTGAAAATGAATAAAATTATGAAAAAGATTTGCTTTCTTCTCTTTTTGTTTTCTGCATGCATAGTTCAAGCACAGAACTCTTATTGTACCGATAAAGATATATCTTATGTCCCTGACTCTGAAATGGACGCTTATCGTCTGGAACGTTGTAAACTTGATATTTATTATCCCGAAAATAAGAGGGATTTTTCGACTATCGTATGGTTCCACGGTGGGGGTATGGAAGGTGGAAGTAAATTTATTCCCAAAGAATTGACAGAACAAGGGTTTGCAGTGGTGGCAGTAAACTATCGTTTAAGTCCGAAGGCGAAGAATCCTGCTTATATTGAGGATGCAGCTGAAGCTGTAGCATGGGTTTTCAAGAACATCGAGAAGTACGGTGGACGTAAGGATCGCATTTTTGTTTCCGGCCATTCTGCGGGAGGTTATCTTTCATTGATTCTGGCGATGGATAAAAAATATATGGCAACATACGGAGTAGATGCTGATAGTGTGGCTGCTTATCTTCCGGTTAGTGGTCAGACGGTGACACATTTCACTATTCGTAAGGAACGTGGTTTGCCTAACGGTATTCCGGTGGTTGATGAATATGCTCCGGTAAATAAGGCCCGCAAGGAAACAGCCCCTCTTGTACTGATAACGGGGGACAAGCATCTGGAGATGGCGGCAAGATATGAAGAAAATGCGCTGTTGGAAGCTGTCCTGAAAAGTATAGGTAATAAGAAAGTGACGTTGTATGAGATGCAAGGATTCGATCATGGTCAGGTGCTCGGTCCGGCTTGCTATCTGATTGTAGATTATGTGAAGAGGTTTAAATAATATAGTTATAAATAATAAGAGATTGGAAGATGAAAACACGTAGTGATACTTTTCAGTTTGAGAAAGAATTGGATTGGAAGAAACCAGCTCCGGGAATCCGCCGTCAGATGATGGGATATGACGGGCAATTGATGATGGTGAAGGTGGAGTTTGAGGAAGGTGCCGTTGGGACTGTACATCAACATTATCATAGCCAGGCTACTTATGTCGCAAGCGGCAAGTTTGAACTGACCATTGGTGACCGGAAAGAAATTCTCTCCACGGGCGACGGTTATTATGTAGAACCTGATCAGCCTCATGGATGCGTTTGTCTGGAAGCAGGTGTACTGATTGATACATTTAGTCCTATGAGGGCTGACTTCCTATTGTAGTATCTAGATCGAAAGTCAGACAGATGTGGTATGAAATTACCACATCTATGGTATTTCCCCTGAACAGAATCTGCACTATCTTTGTCATATCTTGAAACAAGAAAATTTAAAAACATATATATATGGAAAAGATTGCAAAGAAATTGACGGATCTAGTAGGTAATACTCCGTTATTGGAACTTAGTAACTATAATAAAAACAATGATTTGAAAGCCCGTCTGATTGTAAAGATTGAATCTTTTAATCCTGCGGGAAGTGTTAAGGACCGTATCGCATTGGCTATGATTGAGGATGCCGAAACGAAAGGTGTCTTACAACCCGGAGCAACGATCATTGAACCGACTAGCGGCAATACCGGTGTGGGATTGGCTTTTGTTTCAGCAGCGAAAGGCTATAAACTGATTCTGACGATGCCTGATACAATGAGCATTGAGCGACGTAATCTTCTGAAAGCCTTAGGAGCAGAATTAGTGCTGACTCCTGGTACGGATGGTATGAAAGGGGCAATTGCCAAAGCGGAAGATTTAAAAGGTGTAACTCCGGGAGCTGCCATCTTACAACAATTTGAGAATCCTGCTAACCCCGCCATGCATTTACGAACTACCGGTCTGGAAATATGGAGAGATACCGAGGGGAAAGTCGATATCTTTGTAGCCGGTGTAGGTACTGGCGGGACAGTTAGCGGTGTAGGTGAGGCATTGAAGATGCGTGATCCGAGTATAAAGATAGTGGCAGTGGAACCATCTGATTCTCCTGTACTGTCGGGAGGAAAACCTGGTCCTCATAAGATTCAGGGAATCGGTGCAGGATTTATTCCTAAAACGTACAAAGCTTCTGTCGTAGATGAAATTATTCAGGTGCAGAATGACGATGCCATTCGTACGAGTCGTGAATTAGCCAAACAGGAAGGTTTATTGGTAGGTATATCTTCAGGAGCAGCTGTATATGCCGCTACGGAACTGGCGAAGCGGCCGGAAAATGCGGGAAAGATGATCGTTGCGTTATTGCCTGATACTGGAGAACGTTATCTGTCTACCATTTTGTATGCTTTTGAGGAATATCCTTTGTAAGGTATAATTGGTCAAATGAAAATGTGAGGTAACTTCCAAAGATTCAGGTTACCTCACATTTTTTATATAAATATTATTCTGGATTCTTTATAGAACCTCGAAACTTCCTTTCAACCGAATATCCTCCGAAGAAGTCCCCACCATCACCGAGAAACTTCCCGGCTCTACTGTAAACTGATTATTCTTATCCCATAACCCCAAGTCTTGAGGAGTAAGTGTAAAGCTAACCGTTTGTTCTTCTCCCGGTTGTAAATGAATACGTTCGAAACCACGTAATACTTTATCGTAGGTTGTTACGCTACTAAAATCATCACGGATATAAAGCTGGACCACTTCATCCCCAGCTTTCTTTCCTGTATTCTTTACAGTGCATGAAAGAGTGATATTCTCTTGTGCCCCGATAACCGGTTTGGAGACTTTCAAGTCTGAATATCCGAAAGTCGTATAGCTTAAACCATATCCGAAAGGATAAAGCACACCGGAAACACGGACTTTTCCTTTAGAATCCGAACCCGGTTTGAATGGGAAAGCGAAAGGTATCTGTCCCACAGATTTCGGGAAAGTAACTGCCAGACGTCCGCCCGGGTTATAGTCTCCGAAAAGAACCTTGGCAATAGCATCTCCCATGAATTCGCCGGGGAACCATGCATGAATGATGGCAGGAACATATTTGTTTGCCCAATTGATAGTAGCTGCTCTTCCGTCTACCATTACTAGAACGACAGGTTTTCCTGTGGCATAAACAGCTTCCAATAGTTGCTGTTGGCGCCCGCAGAGATCGAGGTTGGTACGTGAGAATTCTTCCCGAACCGTCTTCTCATTTCCACCTAATACAAGGATAGCGACATCCGAAGCCTTTGCTAACTCTACGGCTTCATTAATCATCGCTTGCTCCTGTGTGTCTAATGGAACATTGTATAGTTCACTTTCCGGGAAATACTTATCAATAATATCACAACCTTTTGCATAGCGAACTTCTGTATTGGGCAGATATTCTTTGATTCCCTGATAGACAGTCTTTATAGATGCATTGGCGGGACCGTATCTACAAGTCAGTTCTTTTACTTCTTTCGCATTTGGACCGATGACTGCTATTTTGTGGAGCTCTTTCGATAAAGGCAACATCTCTTTTTCATTCTTCAAAAGCACTATAGACTCTAAAGCTGCTCTCATAGATACATCCTGATGGGCGGCATTATGCACTACCACTTCCGGGCGACGGTCATCACCGGGATACGGATTATCAAAAAGCCCCATCATAAACTTGACACGGAGAATCTCACCAACACGTTGATCGAGCGTATGCAGAGAGACTTTGCCCTCACTAATAGCACGGCGCAATGGAAGAATAAAATCCTGTGGCGGAGTGAAGTTCGTGCGGATATTCAATCCGGCATTTACCACTTGTGCAGCCATTTCTTCTTCAGTCGGAGTGATGCGATGCTTGGTGTGTAGAAACTCTACCGCTTCACTATCCGAAACTACATATCCTTTAAATCCCCACTGCTGGCGCAGAATCTCCGTGAGGAAGTGATAACTTCCAGAAACGGGCTCCCCGTCATAGTCATTGTAAGAACTCATGACACCCAGTGCACCCGCCTCCTGAATACCTTTACGGAATGGTTCCAGATACAGAGTTTTCATCTCACGCGGAGCCACGTGTGGATCGGTACGTGTACCTCCATCGCGTCCACCGACCGGAATGCTATAAACGGCAAAATGTTTGGGAGTAGCAACGATACCTTCGTTTTGCAGACCGAGAATCATCTGCTTACCCAATTCGCCTACCAGATAAGGATCTTCTCCGTAACTTTCAACTACACGCCCCCAACGAGGGTCTTGTGCGATGTCCAGAATCGGAGCATAAATATTGGTATATCCGAGTGCTTTCGCCTCATTAGCAGTGACTTTCGCAATTTCCCGAATCAACTTTTTGTTCCACGTGGCACCTTGCCCGCATTGAGCGGGAAACATGGTAGCCCGGTCGTGGCACAATCCGCGTATTCCCTCATTGGTAAAATCGACCGGAATACCCAGTCGTGTCTGCTCCACAAACCAGCGTTGAACGGTGTGGCGATTCTTCACACTGTTGGCATACGGATAGGAGATTTCAGAACCGAACTTACCCAGTCCGTTGGCCTGCTCATCGATATTTCCGATGCCGTCTTTCCAGATTTCAGTTGACCATCCGTCGGTAGGCCATGCATCTTTCAGTACCCGTCCCGAACCGTAGAGAGTAGCCATCTGACAGGTCTTCTCCTCCAGTGTCATTTGCGAAAGCAAATCCGCAATACGAGCCTCGATAGGAGCGGAAGGATCTTCATATACATCCTTTACACCGTTCTTGTTGAAGTCGATCCAGGTCTTTTTGTATATATCCTTTGAGTTGTTGCCGGATTTCTTACCGGCAGGTTGGTTGCTTGCCGAAACGCTGCCGGTATAAACACTTCCGGCAGACAATAACAGGGCGAGACATAGTAATTTCTTCATATCTATTTTATTTCACTGTAAGTATGATGCTTTGCAGATCGGTATCTCTTGAAGAAGCTCCCACCATAATCTTGAAAGTCCCTTTTTCTACTCCATAGTGCATATTAGCGTCATAGTAGGACAGCATTTCGGGAGTGAGAGTAAATGAAACCTCTTTCGTTTCTCCTGCTTTCAAAGGTATGCGGGCAAAGTCCTTCAACTCCTTTACAGGGCGGGTAGCAGAACTGTATTCGTCGCGGATATAGAGCTGAACCGTTTCTTCGCCATCCATTTTTCCGGTATTCGTGACATCTACAGTTACTTTCACGCTTTTGTCAGGAGTGATAGTTGCTTCAGACAGTTTGAGGTTCTCATATTTATATGTTGTATAACTCAAACCGTAACCGAACTCGTACAAAGGTAATGAATTTCCTGTTGCATACGGAAACCAATGGTTGGTAAATTTATGATTGTACATACATTGAATCTGTCCGGTGCTTCTTGGAATCGTAATCGGCAGTTTACCGCTTGGGTTTACTTTTCCGTAAAGAATTTCCGCCAAAGCCTGCCCCCCGGCTACTCCCGGCTCCCATGCTTCGATGATACACGGCATATTTTCATCTATCCATTCGGTAGTCAGCGGACGGCCGTTGACAAGGATAACGACTGTCGGAACCCCCGTAGCAGCTACAGCCTTCACCAATTCCTGTTGACGTCCCGGCAAAGAAAGTTCATAACGGTCGCTGTTCTCTCCGCACGTCTTCTCGTTCCAATGGTAACGCATTGAGTTTTCTCCTACCACTAGAATCGCCAGATCGGAGTTGCGTGCCTGTTGCACTGCTTCCTTTATTTGATTGTCCGATAGCAAACGTACGTTCCAGCCGAGATCAAGGAAATTATAATTCGTTTCGGGGCTGATAGCTTTCAGACCTTTCAATACGGTAGTAACATGTTCTTCCGGTTGTTCCATTGCCCAGTCACCTAAGATAGACTGATTGTTGGCATTATGTCCGGTAACAAACACTTTCTTATATTTCGAAGCATCCAATGGCAGCATATTACCTTCATTTTTCAACAGGACGATAGACTTCCGCGCTCCTTCCAGTGCAGTTTGTTGATGTTTCTCATTAAAGACAATTTTATCTTTCTTTTTCAGGTCGATAAACGGATTCTCGAACAATCCTAACCTGAATTTAACTTCCAGAATCTTAGAAACGGCAGCATCTATCTGCTTTTCAGGAATACTCCCTTCTTTCACACACTCAATGATAGCTTCGTAGAATTCCGGTCCATGCATGTGCATTCCCATTCCGGCATCTACACTGATCCGGTAAGCGTCTTTCAGCGTTTCAGCTACGTTGTGATAGTCGTGCATGCGCTCAATATCCATCCAGTCGCTGACAACAAAACCGTTAAACTTCCACTGATTGCGTAATACTTCCGTCATCAGATATTTGTTTCCGTGACAGGGAATCCCGTTCAACTCATTATGAGCCGTCATCACTGTAAATACACCCGCTTCCAGACAATCTTTGAAAGGCGGGAAGAATACCTCCTGCAACGTTCTTTCCGATAACTCGGCAGGAGCACCGTTGATTCCGTTGGCTGGCTGACTGCCACCTACGAGATGCTTTGCACAAGCAATTACTTTATCATTTCCCGTGAAATCCTTTGTCTGGAATCCGCGTACGGTAGCCGCCCCCATCTGCCCTACCAGATAGGGATCTTCGCCGAATGTTTCGCCCACACGTCCCCAGCGAGCGTCACGCGCCACTTCCACGTTCGGAGTAAACGTCCAGTGCATACCGCTGGCACGCATTTCAATAGCAGTCTCCCGTGACATCCGTTCTACCAGTGCAGGGTCGAAAGTAGCTGCCTGTCCGATAGGAGTGGGGTAAATGGTCGAACCACAATACAAGCCGTTTCCATGAATGGCGTCAATACCAATCAGGAGTGGAATTTTCAGGCGGCTTTGCTGTGCCAGCGATTGCAGATAGTTGGCTTCTTCGGCCTTTACCACGTGCAGGAACGAACCGATCATTCCTTTTTTTGTCATCTCTTCCACATCGGAAGAATGTAGATTGGGATAGAAGCCCTGCGAATGACTGTGTTTCAAGTCTTCGGCAGACATATCTTTTTCTGCTTTCTTCATGTGCTCCAATCCCACGTATTGACACATTTGGGCAACTTTTTCCTCCAATGTCATTTGAGACATCAGACTGGAGACACGTTCGGACACAGGCAGCGTAGGATCGGTGTAATCTTTGCTTTTATCCTGGCAAGCTAATGTGGAAATGCCGATAGCACAACAAATTCCCATAGCGATGAATGTTTGTCGCATATTTCTTTTTTAATTTGAATGATTATTGTTATCTGAGTGATTATTATTTAGTTAACAAATCCAGTACCTCCTGTTCAATCACATTTCCTTGTGAATCGCAGAAACCGAATCCTGCTTTATATTCCCAATAAGAGTAGGAGATGTGACGATCCTTCAAGATAGATACTACGTCCCGTATCCATTCCATTCTGTCGGCGGCCGGAGTCTTTTTGTAGCATCCGAATTCACCGCAGTAGAGTTGCACGCCGAGACTGCTGGCTTTCATCTCCGCTTTCAATACGAGTGACTCAAGCGTGGTTTTATCATACGTTCCCATATAAGGAGTCACCAGCTTTTGCATCGCTTCGGATAGTTGGTTGAAGTCCGCCTCTTCTATCAGTTCGCCCGGATAGTGAATGGGTACATTCAGGTCTTTTTCTTCCGTCCACTCGGCTTGGTAGTGCGTGAGGGGATGTGGGTTGTAGAAGTGGAAACTCAGGATGATATTCGGGTCACCGCTGGGAATAGTCAGTTCGTTGAAAGTGTTGACACTCTGCCAACGGTTGGAGCCGATGATGAGTTTACGTTCGGGTTCCGTTTGCCGGAGTTCACGAATCAGTTGGGCGGAAAGAGAGTTCCATTGTGAGGCGTAAGGGGCTACCGGTTCATTCAATAACTCGTAGGCAACGAGATCATTGGGATACTGGTTCAACTCTTCCGCCAGTGTTTTCCATAAGTCGAGATATTTATACTGGGCGTCTTTGTCTGTCCAGAGTTTGGGGACAACGGTGGTAGTTCCACTTTCAGGGTATATCTTGTTGTCGCCTGTTTTACTGTCGGAGAAGAATACATCGTCGAAATACATTGTTTCTCCTTCTTCCGGACGAAGAGCCACGCGACCGCAGTTTTTATTATAGTTGGATACATCTACAGCGATTTCTTCCCATTCATTTGCCGTAGTATTGGTATATCCGTAGTAACCGTCGTTCATATTGTTCTCGTCACTCAATACGACGGTTATAGTGCTTTTGGTGCTTTTGTATATTTTGGCACGCAGGTACTTAAACTGCATTTTGCCTGACCCGACAGGAATAATGGTAAAATCTTTTTTCTTGGCGTTCGACCAAGTATCCACTCCTGATTTTCGTACCACAGAGAACACCCTGTTGCTGGTGTTTATACCGCTTTTGCTGGGATTGTCCACGTTGTTCACCGTCACGCCGGAGCCATTGGCAAACCATCCCGCACATTTCATATCTTCAAATGTGTCGTAGAAACTCTCAATCGGATCGCCCGATGTAGTGACCGTTGTATTGAAGTTATGATCGCGCAATACGTGCAGGTCTACAATCACTTTCATTCCGGCATCCCGGCACCATCCTATGGCATTGTGCAACAGTGTGAATGCTTCCGGTATCTTCTGACCGTCTTCCGTGAAGAACAGTTTTTCGTCTATCGGCAGACGGATGTGGTCGAAACCATATCCGGCCAGCTTTTGCGCTTCGGCTTGTGAGAAGCCGTTGGCGGGGATGGCGTCTACCTGAGACAGCCAGTTACTGATATTCACCCCTTTGTTGATGTCAAAAGGAACATAGCTTTGCGGTTCTCCTCCGTTGCTGATTACTTCATCTTTTTCGGAACAGGAGGCTATCAGGCATGCAAACAGACAGGCCAGATAGATTATAAGTCTTTTTTTCATACAATTCTTGTTTTAATGGTTTACTCTGTTGCTTCGGTTACTTGGATAATAGCTTCACGGGTGGTTTCCTTAGTCGGAGTCTTTACAATCAGTTCGAGGTGGAAAGTGCCGATGGTCGAAGGAATGTACGTCAATCCTACTCCTTTATGAATTTCCCTTCCATCCAGATACCATGTCCCCTCGCATAGTTCGGCAGGAGTGTATTGTACATTGATGGAAAGCACCTGATTCAATGGAATACTGAATTTACCCAACGTACCATCCTCCTGTTTGTCCGGCCAGCGGCCTAATATGCGCGGATATTCGTCAGTGGTCAGTACCGGAGTGTCTATATCGTCGCTGCAACCACTCATGGCAAACAGAGATACCAGCAACGTGCATATAAATATTATTTTCTTCATAATCGTTTTTTCTTTTAGTGTTGATTATCTTAGGTTTATTTGTCCCACCATACCGGTGAATTCCAGTCGTCTTTGCCTCCCATAGCCTGGATGGCAGATTGATAACCCTCCGGATTGTACGAACTTTCAAAGAGCGGGTAGCAGAGACGCAGCGGTGTAGTCTGCGAATCAATCGTCACTGCCCCGTAGTGGGGAGAAGGAAGCAACACCGGAATGTCTGTTCTTCTCCAGTTGGCATATCCTTCGGGGATATTGTTGAAGTGCAGAATCCATAATTGGGTGTTGATAGCGGTAAGCTGTGCATCCAATCCGCTGGCAGGTAGTGAATTAGCCTGTAAATAGGTATCGATGACCTGATCGTCAAAAGTTTTGGCGCCGAATTTCTCCAGGAAATGGATGGCGGCGCGTACTCCGTTCTCATAATGAGTGGAAGCGTCGGCACCTGTTGTGATGTCTCCTGCCCAGCGGGCTTTTGCTTCCGCCAGTAATAATTCCGCTTCCGCGTATGTCATAATCACTCCGGGCATATCGCCTTTCAGGAAAATGTTGTTGAGCTGCGGACGGGTAGCTTTGTCCTGCCATTTATTAGTCAGTTTGCTCCAATAGCCCTCCGGCCATGTACCGTTGCTGTACCAGAAGTAACCCGGGTTGCAAGGCTGAAACTTGGCAGCTTCCGTATTCTGCATTTCCTCCGTCAGATCCACACGTCCGAATGGATTGTTTGCCGAACTTTCGTCATAGCAGCGTCCGAATACAAACTGCCGCGGGTCGGAAGTAGCGTCCAGTTGTTTCCAGAATGTGCTGCAGAGATAAGCTGTAGGATATGCTTCGCGACCTCTCCATAGTTGGGCGAGTCCGTTTCTGCGGAATTCGTTGGATGCCCAGTCCTGAATATCGGTGTAAGCAATCAGGGCATCGTCAGCGGCCGATTGCATTAGGCCGGCTTCCTGACCGACAGCTTTGATGGCTTCTGCTTTTGCCAGTTCCGGATCTGCGTTTACGATGCGCATTGCATAGCGCAGGTGCAGGGAGTTGGCAAAACGTTTCCATTTGTCGATATTCCCTTGAAAGATAATATCTCCTGTGACTTTGTCACCACTGGCGGTGAGAGCATCTGCCGCTTCGCCGAGTTCTTTCAGGAAATCCTTGTATATCAGTTCCTGTTTGTCGTAGGCAGGTTTTACGTTACCGGTGATAAAGCCTTTACCCGCTTCGAAGTAAGGGCAGTCGCCGTACATATCCGTCAGTATGGAGAAAAGATATACTTTATAAATGCGGGCAACGGAGTGAATGTTGACTTCCCGTTCGTTATCCTTGGTTTTGTCCAGAATGTCGACAATGTTCTTGATGAGTGCCGGGTACATCAGGTTCCATGTGTTTCCCATTTCCGCATCATTTTTGCGATACTGTCCGCCATAGTTGGTGGTGTTCCAGTCGCCCTGCATATATTGTGCAAAAGCAGCCAGATAGAATGGATAGGGCTGGCACATTTGCCAATGTCCCCATGTTTGCAACTGAATCATAGACAGTTGCTGGTTCGGGTCGGTAGAGGACGACTTGGAAGGGTCTGTATTCAGTTCCTCAAAGTCGGTGCAGGCTCCCAGCAGCAGACCGCATATACATAATATACCGAAGGTGATTTTATAGATTGTTTTCATGATTGCTTACTATTAGAATTTTACGTTAACATTGAAACCATAGCTTCTTCTGGATGGCAGCGAGCCGTATTCCAGTCCCATACCCGAGCCGTTGTTGTAGTTGGAGTCCGGGTCGATGTTCGGTACGTTCTTGTAGATGATGAACGGGTTACGTGCCACGAACGATACGGATACGGCATCAAACACTTTGCTGATCCATCTTTTGGGCAGGCGGTAAGCCAACGTAATTTCGCGCACCTTTACGTAAGAATTGTCGTAGATAAACGGAACCGGAGTCTGATCGGCTATATGTTTCCAATATACTTCGGGGTCGACAAACTTCTTGTTTTCCGCGAAACTTCCGTCAGGCATTTCTACCACGCCCTCTACTACGTAACCGCCTGTCGCTTCCCAATTGCTTTCTTTCACTCCGGCTTGCAGTCGTTGCTCTTCCGATTCATACCAGCCGTCGCGTCCTGCAAGAGTAGCTTTGTCTTTTCCGGTCATGTAAGAAGAACGGGCGGACATGGAATAGACATCGGCGCCTACCTTAATATCGAAGATGGCAGACAAGGAGATGTCGCGGTAAGTCAGGTTGGTGGTGATACCTCCTGTCCATTTCCAGGTGGCGTTGCCCAGTACTCGCAAGTCTTCCGTCACTTTCGGAAGTCCCGTAGAAGCATCTACGATAATCTGTCCGGCATCATTTCTAAGGAAGTCTTTGCCGAGGATGGAACCGTAGTTCTCCCCTTCTACGGCAGCTACCTTCACGTTAATCCAGCGTGCCGATTCCAATTCAAATTCTTTAATACCTGAAGCTAATCTTTTTACCTTATTACTATTCTTTGAGAAGTTGATATTCAAGTCCCATGAAAAATCTTTCGTCTGTATGGGGCGTGTGTTCAGTGCGATTTCCACTCCTTTGTTCTCTATTTCTCCAGCGTTAATCAGCATAGAGTTATAACCGGAAGTACCTGTGGTGTTGAGGCGCATAATCTGGTTACTACTTTTCTGGGTGTAGTAGGTGAAATCTAGTCCGATGCGGTTTTTCAGGAATTTCAGTTCCAGTCCCACTTCGGCAGAGTTGGTCTTGGTCGGTTTCAGGTCTTTGTTCGGAATCGTCGTATTGGCGATTTGAGACAGTGCGTACCCTGAATAGTTTTTGGGAGACAGTTCGTAGGACAGTCCCAATTGGTAAGGATCTGTGTCGCTACCTACCTGTGCCCATGAAACTCTCACTTTACCGTAAGGCAATAGCGTCGGATTGATCTTAAAGAATTCCGAGAATAGGAAACTTCCTGATACCGAGGGGTATAGATAAGTGTTGTTTCCCGATGGCAGAGTGGAAGAGTGGTCACCGCGCAGTGTGGCGTCGAGGTAGACGAAGTTGCCGTAAGCCAGGTTGATAGAACCATAGAGGGAGTTAATCTGCTTGCGATAGGTTCCTTCGGTGATCTCTTTGCTTGTGAAGCTTTGCAGAGCAATCACGTCACGCATCACCATTTCTTTGGCAGTCACAATCTGGGTTTTGTTGTCCACTTTGTAGAGGTTGCCGCCGATGGTTACTCCATAGTCGAATTTCTTATAACTGTTGTTGTAGATGGCCAGTGCTTCTACGTTATACATTCTGTTTCTGAAATCGCTGATTTGCAACTGTCCCTGTTCGAATCCCGGTGATGTAGGGGCAGCATACTCCTGAAAGTTCATAAAGTTGATGTCCGCACCACCGGTCACCTGAATCTTGAGGTGTTCGTTGACGTTGTAGCGTACCAGTGCCGAACCCATGAACTTATCTTTTCCCGATTCATTGGTCATTTCGTTGAGCACCCAGTAAGGGTTGAGGTTCCATACGTCCCGTCCGTTCCAGTCGTAGTAGTTGCCGTCGGCATCTTTGTAGTTGTCGCGCAGCCATTTCTGGTCGTAGGTCGTTGCCAGAGACATCAGGTTCTTGGCAGGGTTGGCACGGTGGTCAGACAGTGCGGGACGGTTCTTTACGTCTTCACGGGTGTAAGTCACCTTGAAGTCGAGGTCTACTTTCTTGTTGATGGTCGTGTTGGCACGCAGGTTCAACGTGTTACGGCTCATCTTCGTGTTGGGGAGAATGTCTTTGTTGCGCATGTCCGTATAAGTGGCGCGGATACCCGTGTCATCTTTCACGGTGCTGACAACGATGGTGTTGGTGGTGGTCATACCGGTTCTGAAGAAACCGTCGATATTATTGGGAATGACCACATACGGGCGGGTGACTCCGTCGAAATACGTCAGGTTCAGTCCCGGATCAATCTTCGGTCCCCAGTTCTTGTTGGAAGAATATTGGTCGTCTGTACCGTTGATACGTCCGCCGGTTCCCTGTCCGTAGACATACTGTACATCGTCCCACTTCGTCAATTGTTTTTCGAAAGTAGTGGTACTGTTCAGCTCCACTGCAAATTTCTTTTTGGTACTTGCCTTCTTGGTAGTGATAAGGATTACACCGTGAGAAGCGCGGCTACCGTACAAGGCAGATGCTGCCGGGCCTTTCAATACGGACATGCTTTCAATATCGTCCGGGTTGATGCTGGAGATACCGTCGCCGAGGTCATAACCTCCGTATTGTCCGGCACTTCCGTAGTTACTGTTGTCCAAAGGCACACCGTCTACTACATAGAGCGGCTGATTGTTGCCGGTCATCTCCGTGCTACCGCGGACGATCACTCTGGACGAACCGGAAGGACCGCCGGCAGTCTGGCTGATAACCAGTCCCGGAATCTTTCCTGCCAGCGAGTTGATGACATTGGTTTCTTTCGCTTTTTCAAGCTCTTCGCCTTTCACCTCACCGATGGAATAACCAAGCGCTTTCCGTTCCCGTTTGATACCCAGTGCGGTAACAACTACTTCATCGATGATTTTGCTGTCTTCTTTCAAGACGATTTTAAGATTAGATTGTCCTTTTACCTGTACTTCTTCTGAACGATAGCCCACATAACTTACTATTAATGCAGCGTTTCTGGAAGCGTCGATACTGAATTGACCGTTGAAGTCGGTAATCACTCCTTGGGAAGTTCCTTTGATGGCGATACTGGCTCCGATTAACGGTTCACCTTGTTCATCCGTAACAGTGCCTTTTACTTTGGTAGTTTGCTGTACAATTTGATGATTTACTTCATCTTCCGCATATCCATACATAGGTATGAATAGCAACAGGCAGAGAAATAGGGTTAACTGCTTTTTCATCTTAAATAGATTATTAGATTGTTGATTTACCTCGCAAATATAGGACGTAACCATGTCCTGACGGGTTTGAAAGCTATCGGAATAGGTTGAAAAACTATCGGATTTGCATTTTTTCGTCTTTTTATGCTGCAAGTATACAAAAAGAATCTGGTATTAAAGGATAGGGTAGCTGTTATAATAATGTTATAAACGGCTGTTTGGGTGCTGATGTATAGGGAAATAGATGTAATGAAGCAGGGAAGCATACCTTATCTCTCCTTTCTTTTTATATTAAGTAACCGGTCTTCTTACATTAGACTATCGGTATAGTTAGCTTCCCACAGCCGTGACGACTTCTCTCCACAGCCATGACGAGAAGCTACCACGGCTGTGGGAAGATCTCACCACGGCCGTGGTGAATGTACCATATCGGTAGTTTAACGGATAGATAACGAAGGGATAACAGATGTATGCCGGTTGTGTTTCCTATGTATATCGGTTGCATTTCTTATGTAATACAGGGGATCAGGACGAGACATAGGGTGAGGGTGTGAGGGTAAAAGTGATGCAAACTTTTATTTAGAGAAATTTGCTTGGAGATACTCCGAAATGCTTTTTAAATGCTGTACTAAAGTACTTGGAATCTGTGAAACCGACCAGGAGAGCGACATCCTGCACCGGAAGCCCTTGTTTTAGTAGGTTGGCAGCTTCTGTCATGCGCATGAGTTTTATAAATTCGTTAGGCGCCTGTCCTGTCAGAGCTTTCAGTTTTTCGTAGAATATCGTACGACTTAACGCCAGTTCGCGGGAGAGCTGGTTGATGGTGAAGTTCGGGTTTGCCAGATTTTCGGTAATGAGTCTTGTGCAACGTTCCAGAAACTCTTTGTCCATGGCAGATAAGAGGTTGGCACATTCCGTATCTTCTTTCTTTTCACTTGGTTCGGCAGCAGGGACGGAAGGAAGCGAATGAGAAAGAAAATACTGTCGCATAATCTTGCGGTTCTGTAATACTCCCTTTATTTTTGTCTTTAGGATTTCCGTATCGAAAGGCTTGGTCAGATAATCGTCCGCTCCGCTTTCCAATCCTTCGAGGATGGCGTCTTTCTCCGTTTTGGCAGTCAGCAAGATAACGGGGATATGCGAAGTGGTGAAGTCTGATTTGATCCGTCGACACAGTTCGTCTCCTTGAATCCCAGGCATCATGACGTCAGAGATTATCAAATCCACAGATTTATCTTGCAGATATTCCAGTGCGGATTCTCCGTCAGGCTTGTCGATGACGGTGTAGATGGAGGCAAACGTTTTTTTCAGGTAGAAACGCAGATCGTCGTTGTCCTCTACAATCAAAATTCGTTCTTTGGCAGTATGGGCTGTCTGGTTCGGCTCGTTTTCATCGTATCGGTCTGTATGCTGAACGGTTCCTGCTTCCCGGTCTGTATTTACCTCCGGTGATAGTTCGCTGCTATTGTCTTCTGTGGATATATCCGATAGGAAGGTAGATAGAGGAGAGGTTTTCCCCGACAGGATGTAGCGTGCTAGATGGCGGTTCCCTTTTCGGAAAGTGAGCAGGAAGGTGGAACCTTCGCCCTCGTTGCTGGTAAAGGAGATGTTTCCTTTATGTAGTTTCATCAGACGACGGGTCAGCAGTAGTCCGATGCCGCTTCCGGTTTCTTTGGAGTTGACGGCATTTTCGGCACGGTAGAAATTGGAGAAGATATACCGTTGTGCTTTACGCGGAATACCGATACCGCTGTCTTTGACTTCTACGGTTATCTTTTTATCATTCTGTTCTATTGTGATTGAAATAGTTCCGCCGACAGGGGTGTATTTCACTGCATTTGATAACAGGTTATCGAATATTTTGTCTGTTTTGTCTTTATCCATCCAAAGTGAGACGGGGGCTTCGGGCACTGATAATTCCATCCGGATTTTTTTGCTTTCGCAAAGGGACTGGAAGTTAAGCACTTTTTCCTGCAAGTATGATTTCAAATCGTACTCTGCAACCTGAAGTGTGAGATGTGTTGTGTCTATCTTCTGGAAGTCGAGTAGTTGCGTGATTAAGTTGTATAGCTTTTCGGTGTTCTTGCGGGCTATCTGGAGGTATCGTTTCCCTTCTCCGGACAGTCCGTCCTCCTTGCTTAAATCGCTAAGCGGAGCCATGATAAGCGTCACCGGAGTGCGAATGTCATGGGCGGTGTTGATAAAGAACTGTATCTTTTCGGAGAAGTGCTTTTTCTCCATCTTGTTGGCAAAGAAACGCCAGATGAAATAGGTGATGCCTGTCAGCAGGATGATGTATATCAGCCAGGCGATTGCTGTATTCCAGTAAGGCTGCGCAATGTGTATGCGGATGGTGTGCCCGTCCAGTTGCTGTCCGGCGTTTTTGCTCATGCTTTTTACGTGGAACGTATAATTGCCCGGAGGAATATTGGTATAACGGATGCTTAATTCGTTGGTAGGAGCACTCCAGTTTTGTTCGAAACCCTCCAGTAGGTAGCTGTAGTGGATGTCCTGTTGATACTGGTAAGAGACGGAGATAAAGGAAATGAGAAAAGAATTCTCGTTGTATTTCAACTCGATCGTTTTTCCTTCGTTCAGCATCCGGTTGAATTGAATCTTTTTCTCTTCGGTCTTTTCACGTGACTTTTGCGGAACTTCGAAGGAAGTGAACAACAAGGGGGCTTTGTAAAGAGGGCGGGTAAAGTTTTCCGGGTTGAAGCGCACGGCACCGTTGGTACTTCCGTAGACAAAGTCCCCGTTTCTTAGCCGGGTGTAGGACATGAAGTTAAATTCATTTGCCAGTCCGTCGAGGAAGCCGATGTTGGTTATTGCGGGAGAGGGGGAGGTGGTGATGTAAGCCAGTCCCTTGTCTGTGCTAAGCCATAGGTGTCCTTTGTTGTCGGGAAGGATGCTGTATATATAGTTGGAAGGAAGGCCGTTTGCTGTGGAGTAGGTGACGGCTTTGCCTGTTTTCAGGTCTAATAAGTTGATGCCTCCTCCGTCTGTACCGAACCACACTTTGTCGGGGGTGGGGAAATACATGGAGTAGATGAAGCTGTTGCTCCGGGTGTCGGCATTGGATGGCGAGGTGAAATATTGTTTGAAATTGCCGGTTTGTTTGTTCAACAGGTAGAGCCCGTTGGCAGTGGCAAGGGCTATCGTGTCTTTGCCGACTGTGGTTATTGAGTTGATGAGCGTAATGCCGTAGGAAGCGAACTGTTCCGCTTTCCCTGCTTGAGACGGGGTATATCGGATGAGGTTGCCATATATACCGCCAAACCATAGATTCTTGTTGTTGTCTTCTACGATTGAGTAAATGTAGTTTGTTGTCAATGTGCCGGGACGTTCGGTGGTGAGATGCTGGCGGATGCCTGTATGTTTGTTGAGGCAGTAGACGCCTGTGCCGTAACCTCCGGTCCATACATTCCCGTTTTCATCGTTACAGAGAGTCAGGAATACGTTTTCTTTCAGGAAGTGTTTCCAGGTTCCGGACTTTAGCAGGTGTACACTGATTCCCTGGTTGGTGGCATACCATAAGTCGCCTTCATGATCTTCGAGGATAGCGTTGACGTGGTTGTTTATCAGTGATTGCGGGTTTTTGTATTCATGTTGGGTAAGTTCGAAGAGATATTTCTTTGGATTTGCGTAGGCTACACCTCCTGTATAACTGCCGATCCATAGATTGGAAGAACTGTCTTTGCAGAGGGCATAAATGCCGTTTCCTTTCAGTTCTCCTTCTTCTTCCAGGTTCGCATTGAGGAAGGACCAGGAGTAGCCGGCATCACGGGTGGCTGCATAGACACCTGCTCCGTCTACTCCCAATAATAATGTTTGTGGGTCGTAAGGGATGATGGAACGGTAGGGGAGGTGTGGCAGCTGGTTCAGTGATTCGTTCGACAGGAAATCTCCGGTATGGGTATCCTGCACTTTTACTCCGGAGTTGAAAGTTCCTATCCAGAGCAAGTGGGTTGCGGGATCGTAGAAAACGGACTGGATGTAACACTCGGGCAATAGGGTGGTAATTGCTCCATTCTGCTGGTTGCGTTTATACAATCCTTCGGTAGTGGCGATATACAGGGTTTCGTCGGATGGTGAGAAATGAATGGTGTTTATACATTTCTTTTCTAGTATATTCTCTATGTGCCGGTTGGTGCTGTCGTAGCAGAACAAACCGTTTTTCAGTCCGAACCAGAAGCAGTCGGATGAGTCGATAAAAAGATTGTTAAGAAAGATCCCTTTTTCCGTTAATTCCGCTACGTCAATCTCCAGTGTGAAAGCGTCGGAGATGGGATCATATTTGAATACTTTACCGGCACTTGTATATGCCCATAGCGTTTCGTGTGAGTCTTTTGTGAGGTAGATCATGCGCCCGGCTCCGTCAACGATGATGTCTTCCCCGAAAAGGCTGTAGTTTTTTACGGTTCTTCCGTTGAAGCAGTCTACCCCTGAACGTGTAGAAATCCAGATGAAGCCTTTCTTATCTTCGAGGATGGAGAATACGCGCTGGTTGCTTAATCCTTCCTTGGTTGTAAGGTATTGATAGGTAAAAGAGTGGCTGTTTACCTGCTTATCTGATTGTGCGAGAATGGGAAAAGCAGGTAACAGAAGGAAGATGGTCAACAGGTAAAGAGCCGGGAAACGTTTCATGGCTTTTCGTTGGCTCGCAAACCGAAGACTTTTCCCGTCATTTGCTCGATGGGCACTTGCCATACTTTGACATTGCGCACGGCAGGTTCGGAATAATTGAATTCACTATCCGTGTAATGACGCATGATAATATCCAATACCCGGCGTTTTTCATCCATATCTTCTATGAATGTCACTTTTCCACGGCAGATGGCGCTTTCGGAACGCATACTGTAACTGCACGCTACTTTCTCGTGCTGATATACGAGTTTATGACCGATGCTGAAAGTGATGCATACATTATTATTATGTTCCAACATCTCCAACTTGCTGCCTTCGGGACCCGAATGAAGGTATAGGACGCCATTCTCATAACCGAAGTTCATCGGAACTACGTAGGGATTACCTTCTAAATCTGTGATACCTACAAAGCAGGCATCGCAATGGAGGATAATGGACTCGATTCGTTGTTTGTCTTCAATAATAAAAGTTTTCATAATTTATTTCTCAATTAATTCGAAGTCGAGCTGTTTCTTTTCCAGATTGGCACGTGCTACACGAACGGTAATGGCATCTCCTAAACTATATGTTCTGTTCTTGCGGCGTCCACGAAGGCAATAGTTCTTTTCGTCAAACTCATAATAATCGTCATCCAAGTCACGGACAGGGACGAGACCTTCGCATTTATTCTCGTTAAGTTCGACATACAGTCCCCACTCGGTTACTCCGGAGATGACACCATCGTAAATCTGTCCCAGACGTTCGCTCATGAATTCCACTTGTTTGTATTTGATGGAAGCACGTTCGGCGTTGGCTGCAATTTGTTCCATATTTGAGCTGTGATCACAAAGATCCTCGTATTTGGCCTCGGATACACTGCGCCCTCCATCCATATACTTCGTTACTAGACGGTGAACCATCATGTCCGGGAAACGGCGGATGGGTGAGGTGAAATGAGTATAATAATCGAATGCCAGCCCGTAGTGACCGATGTTATGTGTAGAATAACGGGCTTTTTGCATAGCACGGATAGACACGGTCTCAATCAGATTCTCTTCCTTCTTTCCATGTATATCATCCAACAAATGGTTAATGGATTTTGAAATATCTGTTTTTGTTCCGCTTGTACGTACCTTGTAGCCGAAGCGAGCGATGAATTGTGACAGATTCTCCAGTTTCTCCGGATCCGGCAGATCGTGGATACGGTAGGGCAGTACTTTAGGTTTTTTGTTTTTGGGTACACGTCCTATCTTCTCTGCTACGGTTTTGTTGGCAAGAAGCATAAATTCTTCTACCAGTTTATTGGCGTCTTTCGACTCTTTGAAATACACACTGATAGGTTTCCCTTTCTCGTCAATTTCGAATTTCACCTCGTAGCGGTCAAAATTGATTGCTCCCGCTGCGAACCGTTTTTCGCGGAGTGCTTTCGCGATGGTGTCCAGCATAAGTACTTCTTCTTTGTAGTCACCTTCTTTAGTTTCAATAATCTGCTGAGCCTCTTCGTAAGTGAAACGGCGGTCGGAATTGATGACTGTATGCGCAATGCGTGAGTCTTTGATTTCTCCTTTCTCGGTAATATCGAAAATCACGGAGAAAGCGAGTTTCTCTTCGTTCGGACGGAGTGAACAGATGAAGTTGCACAACCGTTCGGGGAGCATTGGGATGGTGCGGTCTACCAGATAAACGGAAGTGGCACGCTTTTCAGCTTCTTTGTCGATGATTCCTCCTTCTTTTACATAGTGTGTCACATCGGCGATGTGTACGCCTACTTCCCACAATCCGTTTTTGATGGAGCGGATGGAAAGCGCATCGTCGAAGTCCTTAGCATCTTTCGGGTCGATAGTGAAAGTTGTCACCTTGCGGAAGTCTTCACGCTTGGCTATCTCTTCGGGAGTGATTTCTGCCGGAATCTTATCGGCTGCTGTCTCTACTGCTTTCGGGTATACGTATGGTAAGCCGAATTCTGCGAGAATGGCGTGCATCTCAGTGGTATTGTCACCTGCTTTGCCCAATATGTCTATCACTTGTCCGATGGGATTCTTTGCCTTGTCAGGCCACTCTGTTATTTTCACGATCGCTTTATCTCCGGTTTTTCCGCCTTTCAGTTTATCTTTCGGAATAAATATGTCATTGGCAAGTGTACGGTTTTCCGTTACCAGAAATGCGTATGACTTGGCTACTTCCAATGTACCGACAAAAGTGTCGTTGGCACGTTCCAGTATTTCGATTACTTCCCCTTCTGCCTCCCTGTTCTTTCGTTTGGCATAAAATGTAATTTTTACCTTGTCATTGTTCATGGCATGGGCGGAATTGCGCTCTGCTACGAATACCGGTTCACCTCCTTCTTCGGGAATAAAGGAATTCTTTCCATTGCTTTTGCGTTGGAAGGTACCTATCATTTCTGTGCCGTGATTATTCAGACGGAACTTGCCCTTCTCAATTTCGGAGATATAATCGTCATCCAAAAGGTCATGTAATATATCGACGCATAGCATTTTCTGCGGATGGGTGGTAAGACGCAATTCCGAGAAAATGTATTTCATACTTAGAATTTCACTGGATTTGGCGTGGAAAAAGTCTATTAACAACGCTGCCAGCTCTTTTTTACTCATTCTCTTACCGGCCTTTTTCTCTTTCTTTTCTTTCTTTTTCGCCATAATATGTATTTTTATTGGTCATCATCTATTGATATGGCTACAAAGTAAATAAAAAAAACGGTAATAATACTATTATATTTATCGTATCTTTGTAACCGAAATTTTAATTGTATTTATATAGAGCCGAAAAGTAGGAATGGAGAGTATTTTAATTACGGGTGCAAGCGGTTTTATCGGGAGCTTCATTGTAGAAGAAGCGTTGAAACGAAAGTTTAGTGTGTGGGCGGGAGTTCGTCCTACCAGTAGCAGACAATATTTGAAGAATCGGAAAATACACTTTTTGGAACTGGACTTTGCACATCCTAATGAACTTCGTGCCCAACTCTCCGGTCATAAAGGGACATATAATAAGTTTGATTATATCGTTCATTGTGCCGGTGTTACGAAATGTTTCGACAAAAAATCTTTCGACTACGTGAACTATCTTCAGACAAAGTATTTTATTGATACGTTGAGGGAGTTGAATATGGTCCCGAAGCAATTTATATATATAAGTACGCTTAGTGTGTTCGGTCCTGTGCGCGAGACAGATTACACTCCGATAAAAGAGGACGATTCTCCCATGCCCAACACGGCTTATGGTTTCAGTAAGTTGAAGGCTGAATTATATATTCAAAGTATCCCCGGTTTTCCTTATGTCATTTATCGCCCTACGGGAGTGTATGGACCTCGTGAATCAGATTATTTCCTAATGGCTAAGTCCATTCAGAAGCATTTTGATTTTTCGGTTGGTTTCAAGCGGCAAGATCTGACTTTTGTCTATGTGAAAGACATTGTGCAGGCTATTTTCTTGGGTATAGAGAAAAGAGTCACCCGAAAGGCGTATTTTCTGACAGATGGGAAAGTCTATAAAAGCCGTGCGTTTTCGGACTTGATACAAAAAGAATTAGGGAATCCGTTTGTTCTTCATCTGAAATGTCCGTTAATTGTGCTAAAAGTTATATCTTTGCTCGCTGAATTTGTTGCTACGCGTTCCAAGAAGTGCAGTACATTGAATTCTGATAAATATAAGATAATGAAACAACGCAACTGGCAGTGTGATATAACCCCGACAATTAACGAATTGGGATATACCCCCGGATACGATTTGGAGAGGGGGGTACGTGAAACCATTGCCTGGTATAAAAACGAAGGATGGCTTTAGACTTATTTAAGCGTGTAGAGACCCGGAAAGGGTTGTTTGCTGTGGAGAAGATTACATTGATTTATAATCTGCTGACTTCCATATTGATTCTATTCCTGTTTCAGAGGATGGACCATCCATGGCATATGTTATTGGATAGAGCCATGATTGCTGCAATGACTTTCCTGTTGATGTATCTTTATCGGCTTGCCCCTTGTAAGTTCTCGGCGTTTGTGCGTATCGTCATTCAGATGAGCCTGCTTTCCTATTGGTATCCGGATACTTTTGAATTCAATCGCTTTTTTCCGAACCTGGACTATGTCTTTGCTACCATCGAACAGTTTATCTTCAGTGGACAACCTGCTATCTGGTTCTGCCATACGTTTCCTCATATTTTGGTCAGCGAAGCGTTTAATATGGGATATTTCTTCTATTATCCGATGATGCTGATTGTGGCGTTGTTTTATTTCATTTATAGGTTCGAATGGTTCGAAAAGATGTCCTTTGTACTGGTTACTTCTTTCTTTATATATTATTTGCTTTATATCTTTATCCCTGTGGCAGGCCCTCAGTTCTATTTTCCGGCTATCGGATTTGATAATGTGGCTAAGGGAGTTTTTCCTGCCATCGGTGACTATTTTAATTATCATCAGGAGTTGTTGCCCGGACCGGGATACCAGCACGGATTCTTTTATAGCCTGGTAGAAAGTTCCCAGCAAGTAGGTGAACGTCCCACAGCTGCTTTCCCAAGTTCACATGTCGGTATTTCTACTATCTTGATGATTATGGCTTGGCGCGGCAGTAAGAAGCTGTTCGCCTGTTTACTGCCTTTCTATTTGTTGCTCTGTGGGGCTACCGTATATATTCAAGCACATTACGTCATCGACGCTGTGGTAGGATTTTTCTCCGCATTCTTATTGTATGTAGTGGCAACCTGGATGTTTAAAAAGTGGTTTGCACAGCCGATGTTTAAATAGTAGCAAGTATCTCATCAAATATCCGAAAGAGCTCCTCCTTAGTTTCCGCCCGTAGCATGGCAATGCGTGTGTTGCGGAAATTGGGAATTCCTTTGAATAGGGGGCTGGCGGCCAGATGACGGCGTACGTGCAGGATACCTCTGCGTTCGTCCAGCAGATTGACACTGTCGACCACCTCCTGGCGTAGTACATCCATGCACCAGCCGAAACTGAGTGGTGGCAGTTCTTCACCGGTTTCCAGATAGTGTTTCACTTCCTTGAATATCCATGGACGTCCGAAGCTGGCACGCCCGATCATTACTGCATCTACTCCATAGCGGTCAAAGCACTCTTTGCAGCGTTGAGGCGTAGTCACGTCACCATTGCCGATAATAGGAATATGCATCCGTGGATTCTTCTTCACTTCACCTATCAGTGTCCAGTCGGCTTCTCCGGTATACATTTGTGCACGGGTACGGCCATGAATAGTCAATGCGGCAATGCCGCAATCTTGTAACTGTTCCGCTAAATCTACGATAATCTTATTATTGGCGTCCCATCCCAAACGGGTTTTCACAGTTACGGGAATCTTTACTGCATCTACTACGGCACGGGTAATCTCCAGCATTTTCGGAATATTCTGCAACATTCCTGCTCCTGCCCCTTTTCCGGCCACTCTTTTCACTGGACATCCGAAATTGATATCCAGAATGTCGGGCTGCGCTTCTTCCACAATTTTGGCTGCTTCTACCATTGTCTCCGTATCTTTTCCGTAGATCTGAATAGCGACAGGGCGTTCTTCATCACTGATACTGAGTTTTTGTGCGGCCTTGCTGACTGCACGTATCAGTGCGTCGCTTGATACAAACTCGGTGTATACCATGTCTGCTCCGAACTTCTTGCACATCAGGCGGAAAGCCGGATCAGTCACGTCTTCCATAGGAGCGAGCAGGATAGGGTATTTACCCAAATCTATGTGAGCTATCTTCATATATAAGTATTACTGCTTATTATTCGTTTTCTTATTGGTTGCTTTATATTTTTGTTTCGGATGATTGGGTACTCCGGGATATAAATATTCGATAGTTCTATTCTTTAGCATTCGTGGAATTATTTTATTGGCAATATAGTCAAAGGTTCTGTTTGTTCTTTTAGCGATTTCATCTAATGTGATGTAGTCTTCTGCAATGGATATTATTATGGATTGAAGTTCTTCGAATTTGAGTCTTTTTGAGCTTCCAACCTTTTCCTCCGGGCTTCCAACCTTCCTCTCCGGATCGTTGACATGATATTTTGTTCCCTTTCTGTTTCCTTCTGAAATAAGGAATCCTTGATTACAAAGCTTTTTCAGCATTTTTGTAATATCAGAACGGTGTTGCGGAATAACATATTGCAGTTGAGTATTATTAATCCCCCCCTCACTGTAACAAGTTACTAAGGCTGTCAACTCATCTTGCGTCAAGTTCTCAACCTTTCCATCAAACAACTCCTTTAGTTTAATTACAGCATCATCCGGCAATAAACTAATCATAGGCAGGGTTAGTTCCACCTTATCCGGTCGGCTGAATTCTTCAACATACGGTTTCTGCCAGTTTGCTTCCCTCCAACCTTTAATGATCTTATTCACTCCGCTTCCCGCTTTTTCGGAAAACCCGATTAGCATAAACATCTTCTGCAAGGCTTTATTGCGGCAGACGCTATCTCCTCCTAGATAATATTGAGCTTTGCTGACCAGCATTGTTCCGGGATTTTTAAATCGGTACTTATCTACCCATTGTTCGACAACAATATTGCCCTCCTCCGAGAAATCACAGTGGATAAGCGTATTGATAAAAGCTTCGCGCACAGCAATGTGCGTAGGTGTCTCATCAATACGTATTCCGTTTCTGATAAGGAAGGGCTTAGGCAGGGGAGCAGTTAGTTTGGGATGAACCTTGCGATAAAACTGAAAGAGATTGGCTTCCCAAGTTCCGTCCGGACAGATTCTATCCGTCCATCGAATATCGGAGTTTTCGTTAAGATGCTCTCTATAGTCGGGGAAATAATTGGGCGCACATTCGGGATCGGTAATACTTTCTGTCTTTCCAAACATCAGTATGCCTGCCAATGTGAAACCTTCTACTTTCGTACTCCTGTCCTTGCGATATGCTTCAAGTTTAGTCAGAAATTCAATATCATTTAAATTAAGCCATGGATGAGATGGTTTCAAATTGGCAAAAAGCTGTCTGTATTGAATCAATGTTTCCTTATCAATGTCTTCCATCGAGTAATTGGGCAGAATCCTAGAGTCACGGGGATGACTTTCGTCCGAATCGGCAATCATGCGTCTGACTTCTGCATCCGTACACTTATAATCTCCTTCATGGTTGCGTTTAAATGTATGCCCACCGAAAGGGTTTCTTGTCCTGTAGATAGGGCGCTGCCCACGGTTTGCACGGGGAACATAGATGAGAAGCAGATTTCTTTCTTTATAGCGACCTTCGTATAAGTCATTGTCGGAAAGCAGATTCTCATTTACGCAATCCGGATTATTAATTTGATTCCAGAAGTCTTTTTTGTATTGGCTGATTTGTTCTTTAGTCAGTCCTTCTATAATGAATTGCTGTTTATGCTCTTTCACACCAAGCACAATGACTCCCCCATCCGTATTGGCAAAAGAAGAATAAGTATCCCATAAGCTATTAGGAAGACCATCTTTGGCAACCTTGAATTCCAAATCTACAGCCTCCTCTTTTTGTATCAACGAGTCTATATAGTCGGTAAAATCCCACTCTTCCAGATTGTTGAGTACGATAGGTTTCTTATTTTCCATTTCTTCTTTCTGCTTTATTCTCTGCAAAAATACGGATAAATTCGTACCTTTGCATACTTCTATCATATTTAATGATTATCAGACAGTAAAATGAATATAAAAGATTTTGAAATAATGGCTCCTGTGGGTTCGCGCGAATCTCTTGCTGCGGCTATTCAGGCAGGTGCCGATTCTATCTATTTCGGTATAGAAAACCTGAATATGCGTGCCCGTTCGGCTAATACATTCACGATTGATGATTTGCGGGAAATAGCCCGTACGTGTGATGAGCACGGGATGAAGAGTTACCTGACGGTCAATACGATTATCTATGATAAAGATATCCCTCTGATGCATACCATTGTCGATGCGGCCAAAGAAGCAGGAATTTCTGCGGTAATTGCAGCTGATGTGGCAGTGATGAATTATGCCCGTCAGATAGGGCAGGAGGTGCATCTTTCCACCCAGTTGAATATCTCCAATGCGGAGGCTTTGAAATTCTACGCGCAATTTGCAGATGTGGTAGTATTGGCCCGTGAGTTGAATCTGGAACAGGTGGCCGAGATTTATCGTCAGATACAGGAAGAACATATCTGTGGTCCGAGCGGCGAACAACTTCGTATCGAGATGTTCTGCCATGGTGCGCTTTGTATGGCAGTATCGGGTAAATGCTATCTCTCTTTACATGAGATGAATCATTCTGCCAATCGCGGTGCTTGTATGCAGGTATGTCGCCGTTCTTACACGGTTCGTGATAAGGAAACGGATGTGGAGCTGGATATTGATAACGAATATATCATGTCTCCGAAAGACTTGAAGACCATCCATTTTATGAATAAAATGTTGGATGCCGGTGTACGTGTATTCAAGATTGAAGGCCGTGCCCGTGGACCTGAATATGTACGTACGGTGGTTGAATGTTACAAAGAAGCTATCAAGGCTTATTTGGATGGAACATTCACCGATGAAAAGATTGCGGCTTGGGATGAACGCCTGAAAACCGTATTCAACCGTGGCTTCTGGGATGGATATTACTTGGGACAGCGTTTGGGCGAATGGACCAGGAATTATGGTTCGGCAGCTACGGAACGTAAGATTTATGTAGGTAAAGGTATCAAATACTTCTCTAATATCGGAGTTTCCGAATTCCTGGTAGAAGCAGCTGAAGTAAGTGTAGGCGATAAGCTTCTCATTACAGGGCCGACTACCGGTGCCCTATTTATGACTTTGGAAGAAGCCCGTGTTGACTTGGAACCTGTGCAAACAGTGAAGAAAGGACAGCATTTCTCCATGAAATCGGATAAGATACGTCCCAGTGACAAGCTGTATAAACTGGTATCGACCGAAGAATTGAAGAAGTTCAAAGGACTCGATATTGAGCAAAAAAGAGGCTAACTGTTATTTCTCAACTTTTAATTCTCAATTTAAATGAACTATATCTATGAATTGGAAATGAAGGTGCGTGATTACGAATGTGACCTTCAAGGTATTGTCAATAATGCCAATTATCAGCACTATCTGGAACATACCCGTCACGAGTTTCTGACTTCGGTGGGTGTCAGTTTTTCTGCACTTCATGAGCAGGGAGTCGATCCGGTAGTGGCACGCATTAGTATGGCATTCAAGACTCCATTGAAAAGTGGAGATGAGTTTGTCTCGAAACTATATATGAAAAAGGAAGGTATCAAATATGTGTTTTATCAGGATATCTTCCGTAAGAATGATAATAAAGTAGTAGTGAAATCCACTGTTGAGACGGTATGTGTGGTAAACGGACGTTTAAGTGACAGCGAATTGTTCGATAATGTCTTTGCGCCCTACCTGAAATGAACAGCCCCGAAGAAGAACAAATTTATAGTATTGCTCTGACAATGGTGCCCGGTATCGGGCACATAGGAGCAAAACATTTGATAGATGGAATGGGTAATGCCGTTGATGTCTTCCGTCTGCGCAAAGAAATACCGGAACGTATTCCAGAAGTAAGTCAACGGGTGATAGAGGCATTGGATTGTCCGCAAGCTGTGCTCCGCGCCGAACAAGAATATGAATTTATCCGGAAGAATCGGATCTCCTGTCTGTCTTTTCATGATGAGGCTTATCCTTCCCGTTTGCGGGAATGTGAAGATGCTCCTGTTGTTCTTTTCTTTAAAGGAAATGCTGATCTAAATTCCCTTCATATCCTGAATATGGTAGGAACCCGTAATGCTACTGATTATGGGACACAAATCTGCGCCTCTTTTCTGCGGGATCTGAAGGCGCTTTGTCCTGATGTACTTGTAGTCAGCGGACTTGCTTATGGAATCGATATTCATGCGCATCGTGAAGCTTTGGCTAATGAATTACCTACAGTAGGTGTTTTAGCTCATGGGCTGGATCGTATTTATCCTCATGTCCATCGGAAAACAGCTGTTGACATGCTTGAAAAAGGGGGATTACTGACCGAATTTCTGTCCGGAACGAATCCCGATCGCCATAATTTTATCAGTCGAAACCGTATTGTTGCCGGTATGTGTGATGCTACCATCGTCATTGAGTCGGCAGAAAAGGGAGGTTCATTGATTACGGCCGAACTTGCTGAAGGTTATCATCGCGATTGTTTCGCTTTCCCCGGTCGCATGAGTGATGAATATTCAAAAGGATGCAATCGGTTGATTAGGGATAATAAAGCATCCCTGTTATTATCTGCCGAAGATTTTGTGCAGGCTATGGGCTGGAATATACCGATGACTCTTTCGGAAAAGGTAAGTGTGCAACGTAGTCTTTTTATCGAATTGTCTGAAGAAGAGCAGAAGATAGTTGCTATTTTGGAGAAACTGGGAAATCTGCAAATCAATTCTCTTGTGGTAGAAGCAGATATTCCCGTAAATAAGATGACTGCCCTACTGTTTGAACTGGAAATGAAAGGGGTGATTCGTGTATTGGCAGGAGGAATGTACCAATTATTGAATTAACTCACATGAACTAATCTCACATATAGACATAAAAAAAGGAGCAACGCCTTGCTCCAACCTTTGTTAACCTTAAATCTAATACTATGAAAAAAATCACATGACAAATGTAAGCGTTCAACTGATTCTTTCCAAATAATTCTGTTGTATTTGTTTCTCTTTTAAATTCTTTCACTGATTTTCACTGTTATCGGACACGACGTACTTCTAATGGATAAAACATGGCACATTTATGGTAAGTAATGGAAAGAAATGCAAGCTTTCTTGAATATGTTTCATTGTATTTCGAAGGGCTCGTGAAATATATACTTGTATGTTGCTGTGTATTTGCGCTTTACAATTTTAGGTTCTCACTAATACCATTATTTACTAGAGTAATAACAATAAAAAATGATGAAATCTTTATTTTAATGATTCAGTCAATATTGCATCTTATATTAATTATTGTAATAGTAATTTTGAGTATAATAAAGCCCTTGACAAGTGGATTATGCCTGATGGTTATCTTGGTTTGTTTATACCTTGAATGAAGTCGATGAAGTATTTGGCGATCTTAAAGGAATGATATATGTACGAACATAAAACAATTTGATTTGTTATTTATAGTGAATGGATCTATATAGGGGTGGTTTTCTTGCATTATGATATTAAACATCTCTTTATATCTATTTTTTAAGGTGATTGTTTGACTATATGTCAGTTTAAACCCTTATATTTGTATATGTGAAGTTAACCGAAGAAAAAATCACTTATTATTGGCTATGATGAAAAAGGAAATTAAATTCAGTCTTGTTTATCGGGACATGTGGCAATCTTCCGGTAAATATCAACCTCGGGTTGATCAGCTTGTCCGTATCGCTCCTTTGATTATTGAGATGGGCTGTTTTGCCAGAGTTGAAACGAATGGCGGTGCTTTTGAGCAAGTGAATCTGTTGTACGGCGAAAATCCTAATAAGGCTGTCCGTGCTTTTACCGCACCTTTTAAAGAAGCGGGTATTCAAACGCATATGCTCGATCGCGGATTGAATGCATTGCGCATGTATCCGGTTCCGGCAGATGTGCGTAAGTTGATGTATAAAGTCAAGCATGCGCAAGGAGTGGACATCACACGCATTTTCTGTGGACTGAACGAAACAAGAAATATCATTCCTTCTATTAAATATGCTTTGGAAGCAGGTATGATTCCGCAGGCAACTCTTTGTATCACCTATTCTCCCGTACACACTGTTGAGTATTATGCCCGAATTGCCGATCAACTGATTGAGGCCGGTGCACCTGAAATATGCTTGAAGGATATGGCGGGTATCGGTCGTCCGGGTATGTTAGGAGAATTGGTCAGGACTATCAAGGAGAAACATCCGGATATATTGATTCAATATCATGGTCATAGCGGACCGGGATTGTCTATGGCTTCTATTCTTGAGGTTTGCGAAAATGGTGCGGACATCATTGATGTGGCTATGGAACCGATGTCTTGGGGCAAAGTGCATCCGGACATAATCTCTGTGCAGGCTATGTTGAAAGATTTAGGTTTCCAGGTTCCCGACATAAATATGAAAGCATATATGAAAGCTCGTGCCATGACGCAAGAATTCATTGATGATTTTCTGGGTTATTTTATGGATCCTACCAATAAATACATGTCTTCACTTCTACTGAAGTGTGGTTTGCCGGGTGGTATGATGGGTTCCATGATGGCAGACTTGAAAGGAGTACATTCCGGTATCAATATGATATTAAGGAGTAAGAATGAGCCGGAACTTAGTCTGGATGATTTGCTTGTGATGCTTTTTGATGAAGTGGAATATGTATGGCCTAAGCTAGGTTATCCTCCTTTGGTGACTCCTTTCAGCCAGTATGTGAAGAATGTTGCATTAATGAATCTTATGCAGCAGGTAAAAGGGGAAGATCGCTGGACAATGATAGATAACCACACTTGGGATATGATTCTGGGTAAAAGTGGACGTCTTCCGGGTAAGCTCGCACCGGAGATTGTAGAGTTGGCAAAATCTAAAGGATATGAATTTGTCGATACCGACCCGCAGTTGAATTATCCGGATGCTTTGGATGAATATCGAAAGGAAATGGATGAAAATGGCTGGGAATATGGAGAGGATGACGAGGAACTTTTCGAACTGGCCATGCACGATCGCCAGTATCGTGATTATAAGTCCGGGGTTGCCAAAAAGCGTTTTGAGGAAGAGTTACAACATGCTGAAGATGCGGCAATGGCAAAGAACGGATATTCGGAAGAGGAAATTAAGAAATTGAAACGTGCCAAAGCAGACCCGGTCATTGCTCCTGATAACGGGCAGGTACTTTGGGAAGTTTCCGTAGAGGGACCATCCATTGCTCCATTCATCGGACGTAAATATCAGCATGACGAAGTCTTTTGTTATCTTTCTACTCCATGGGGAGAATATGAAAAGATTCTGACTGGATTTACCGGGCGTGTGGTGGAGATATGTGCACAGCAAGGCGCTACCGTACGTAAGGGAGATGTTATCGGTTATATTCTGCGGAGCGATATCTTTGCGTGAGATAAGCCATATTTAAACACCGAGTTATTGGCATTGATAAAAGAATATCGTATTTTTGCATCTGAAACTTATAAACTTGAATGATCCTTATATGTATAATTCCATAGAAATATGTGCAGGTGCAGGCGGTCAAGCATTAGGACTTGAGATGGCGGGATTCTCTCATGTTGCATTGGTCGAATATGAAAAAGACTATTGCGAATGTCTGAAACGCAATCGGCAGGAATGGAATATTTTCTGTAAGGATGTGCATCATTTTGATGGTAAGCCTTACTACGGGCAGATAGATTTGCTAGCAGGAGGCGTACCTTGCCCTCCGTTTAGTGTTGCAGGCAAACAACTGGGAGCTGATGATGAGCGTGATCTTTTTCCTCAGATGCTCCGACTTGTGCAGGAAATTAATCCGCGTATCGTTATGATAGAAAATGTCCGTGGAATTTTAAGCTCTAAGTTTAATGCTTATCGGGAACAGGTACTTCAAACGTTGAAAAAATTAGGCTACAGTACACATCTTCAATTATTAAATGCTTCTGATTATGGTGTTCCTCAGCTACGGCCACGAGTAATTATTATTGGAATACGGAGAGATCTGACAGATGTCTTCATGTTTCCCGAAAAGATACCAGAGAAAACACTGTCTGTAGGTGAGACTTTATATGACTTGATGTCAGCTAATGGTTGGAAAGCTGTCGAAGAATGGAGGCGGACAGCCAATAAAATAGCTCCCACTCTGGTAGGCGGAAGTAAAAAACACGGAGGTCCAGACTTGGGCCCGACAAGAGCACGTAAGGCGTGGGCAGAGCTTGGTGTAGACGGTCGGGGGGTAGCTAATGATGTCCCTGACGCAGACTTCGTGGGAATGCCACGATTGACTCCGGAAATGCTTGCAAGACTTCAGGGATTCCCCGATAGTTGGGATTTCGGCAAGCGTAAGACGATTGCCTGTCGGATGATCGGCAATGCTTTCCCTCCTCCTGTTGCTATGAAAATAGGGTTGCAAATCAAAAAGGTATTGGATTATGAACGCACTTATTGCAGAAGCGAGAAAAAAATATCACAAAGAGCTGCTATCTAGTGGTGTAATGACTATTGATAGCAAAGGAATTCCAAGTAATGCTGACAGTTCCTCCAAACTATCAATAAATATTGCCCGCGGCATTGCTGACCAATTAATGGCTGAAGTCCACGAAAAAGCAGTAGGACAGACTTCAGGTGCTAAATTTGAGCAAATGAATATGAATTTCTTGATGAATACATTTCCCTACCTGCAGAATTTACGTCCGGGAAAATGGCATATCTCCAAACTGGGTAACCGTAACTCCGTCAAAACAAGTAGTTTCGCTCAATACGAACATTTGGAATACCTCAGCCTGCTGACCAAAAGCGATGCTCGACTTGCCGCTAGCATGGGTAACGATTATATGGTAGCACCGGATGTGGTTATTTATCGAGAGACAGAGACGGATGATATGATAAATGAGAAAACTGATATTATTGATGATTCCGTGTGTAATCTTGCCGATATACGAAAAAGTAATGGCGGGTTACCCATTCTTCATGCTTCTATTTCAGCCAAATGGACGATGCGTAGCGATCGTGCACAAAACAGCCGGACAGAAGCTCTCGGATTGATAAGGAACAGAAAAGGGCACTTACCGCACATTGTTGTGGTAACAGGAGAACCAATGCCCGCACGATTGGCATCATTAGCTTTAGGCACAGGAGATATTGACTGTATTTATCATTTTGCTTTGTATGAGCTCATCAAAGCGGTTCATGATACCCATGCAGAGGATTCTATTGAATTATTGAACATCTTGATTCAGGGAAAACGGTTGAAAGATATCAGTGACTTGCCTTTGGATTTAGCTGTATAAATAACTTTAATATTACCAATATATCTGTTCATGATAATTGATTATTAATAATAATCATGAGCCATTCATACATAAAGAGAATCCCCTGTCGGTGTGTACCGCAGGGGATTCTTTTATTAATCAAATTAAGCTCTTACTATTAGAAAACAGTAACTTAGTCTTTCAGTTTTGCTCTGATAAAGTCACGGTTCAAGCGGGCGATGTTGCTGATAGAGATGTTCTTCGGACATTCAGCCTCACAAGCACGAGTGTTTGTACAGTTACCGAATCCCAGTTCATCCATCTTTGACAACATAGCTTTTGCACGACGCAAAGCTTCCGGTTTACCTTGCGGCAGCAAGTTCAACTGGCTAACTTTTGCAGAAACGAACAACATAGCAGAACCATTCTTACATGCAGCTACACAAGCACCGCAACCGATACAAGAAGCAGCATCCATAGCTTCGTCAGCGATAGGTTTCGCGATCAGGATAGCGTTAGCATCCTGCGGAGCACCTGTGCGTACGCTTACATAACCACCAGCTTGCATAATCTTGTCGTATGCAGTACGGTCTACCATCAAGTCTTTGATGACAGGGAAACCAGCCGAACGCCAAGGTTCAACAGTGATGGTATCACCGTCGTTGAAACGACGCATATAGATTTGGCAAGTAGTAGCACCTGTTGCAGGACCGTGCGGGTGTCCGTTGATGTAAAGAGAACACATACCGCAGATACCTTCGCGGCAGTCATGATCGAATACTACCGGTTCTTTTCTTTCGCTGATGAGCTGTTCGTTCAGAATATCCAGCATTTCGAGGAAGGAAGTATCACCGGGGATATCTTTCATTTGGTAGGTTTCAAAAGCACCTTTAGCTTTCGGACCAGCTTGGCGCCATACCTTCAGTGTAAATGATATATTTTTATCCATTTTCTTCTAATTCTTTTAAATGTTTAACTTCACCGATTAGCTCTTGTAGTTACGAGTCTGAACCTTGATAGCTTCGTATACCAGCGGTTCTTTGTGCAATACCGGAGCCTTTTCATCATCACCTTGATATTCCCAGCATGCTACATAGAAGAAGTTTTCGTCATCACGTTTTGCTTCTCCTTCTTCAGTCTGGTATTCTTCACGGAAGTGACCACCACAACTTTCGTTACGGTTCAATGCGTCGTAAGCAACAAGCTCACCCATAGTGATGAAGTCGTACAGACGGATTGCTTTGTCAAGCTCTACGTTCATACCTTCCTTAGAACCGGGGATAAACAAGTTCGTTTCGAATTCCTTGCGGATTTCTTTCAGTTCGGCGATACCTTTCTTCAGGCCTTCTGCCGTACGTCCCATACCTACATATTCCCACATGACATGACCCAGTTTCTTGTGGATAGAATCAACAGATTCTTTACCCTGGATGCTCATGAACTTGTCGATCTTAGCTTGAACTGCTTTTTCAGCTTCAGCGAATTCAGGAAGATCGGTAGAGAAACGAGGAACAGTGATCTGGTCTGCCAGATAGTTCTGGATGGTGTAAGGCAATACGAAGTAACCGTCAGCCAAACCTTGCATCAATGCAGAAGCACCGAGGCGGTTTGCACCGTGGTCGGAGAAGTTACATTCACCGATAGCGAACAGACCCTTGATAGTGGTTTGCAGTTCGTAGTCTACCCAGATACCACCCATTGTATAGTGGATAGCCGGATAAATCATCATCGGGTTATAATATTTCACACCACTGATTTCTTTAGCCAGTTCGCCCGGATTAACGTCAGTGATTTCTTCGTACATATCGAAGAGGTTACCATAACGTTGAAGAACAACGTCGATACCCAAACGGTTGATAGCTTCAGAGAAGTCGAGGAATACGGCCAAACCTGTGTTGTTTACACCGAAACCTGCGTCGCAACGTTCTTTAGCGGCACGGCTGGCAACGTCACGCGGAACCAGGTTACCGAATGCCGGATAGCGGCGTTCCAAATAATAGTCGCGGTCTTCTTCCGGAATATCACTTCCTTTGATTTCGCCTTTCTGGAGTTTTACAGCATCTTCTTTCTTCTTCGGAACCCAGATACGACCGTCGTTACGGAGAGATTCAGACATCAAAGTCAGTTTAGACTGCTTGTCACCGTGTACCGGGATACAAGTCGGGTGAATCTGAACGTAAGCAGGGTTAGCGAATACAGCACCCTTGCGGTAGCAAGAGATAGCAGCTGTACAGTTACAACCCATAGCGTTGGTAGACAAGAAGTAAGCGTTACCATAACCACCGGTAGCGATAACTACTGCGTGAGCGGCAAAGCGTTCCAGTTTACCTGTTACAAGATTTTTAGCGATGATACCGCGGGCACGTCCGTCAACGATAACCACATCCTGCATTTCATAACGGGTATACAGTTTTACAGTACCTGCGTTTACCTGACGGCTCAATGCAGAGTAAGCACCCAGCAGCAACTGCTGACCAGTCTGGCCTTTAGCGTAGAAAGTACGGGATACCTGTGCGCCACCGAAAGAACGGTTGTCCAGCGTACCGCCATATTCGCGAGCGAAAGGAACACCTTGCGCTACACATTGGTCGATGATAGCGTTAGACACTTCAGCCAAACGATATACGTTTGCTTCACGGGCACGATAGTCGCCACCTTTTACAGTATCGTAGAACAGACGGTAAACCGAGTCACCATCATTTTGATAATTCTTTGCAGCATTGATACCACCCTGTGCAGCGATAGAATGTGCACGACGGGGAGAATCCTGAATACAGAAATTGAATACTCTGAAACCCATTTCACCGAGTGAAGCAGCGGCAGAAGCACCTGCCAGACCCGTACCCACAACGATGATGTCCAAACGGCGTTTATTAGCGGGGTTCACCAATTTCTGGTGAGCTTTATAGTTGGTCCATTTCTCAGCCACCGGGCCTTCTGGAATTTTTGAATCTATCTTGATCATAATATTATTTACAATTTAATCATTTACAATTTACTATTTAGCAAGCACCGCCACAAATCAGTGTTTTCACGAAGAATACCACTACTACCAGTGCGAAACCGAGTACAACAATCGTAGAATAGATGTTAGAAATGCATTTCCAACGATTGATCCATACTTTGTTGTTCCATCCCAGTGATTGCATAGAGCTCCAGAAACCGTGAGTCAGGTGGAACCACAAAGCAAACAGCCAAACGAGGTAAAGAACTACGTAAACCGGGCTAGAGAAAGTCTGCTGGATGTGATAAGCACCGTTAGCGGCATAAGCCAGCGTCAGTGTATCAGCGTGCATGCCCATGTTGTGCATCAGCTCCGGCAACTGCATTTTTGCCCAGAAGTTGAAGAGGTGCAAACCAAGACCTACGATAACGATCAGACCCAGCACCAACATGTTTTGAGATGCCCATTCTACAGTTTTTGGTTTGTCAACCACTGCATAGCGTTCACTACCACGCGCTTTGCGATTCTGCATTGTCAGCCAGAATGCGTAGATGATGTGAATCACAAAAAGAGCGGCTAGTCCTGCGGTAGCCACTAACGCATACCAGTTTGCTCCCAGGAACTCACAAATCATGTTGTAACCATCAGCCGAGATGATTGCAACCAAGTTCATCGCCATGTGAAATGTTAGAAACAGGACAAGGGCGATACCGGTAACGCTCATCACCACTTTCCTTCCTACAGATGAATTACTTAACCACATAAATGATTGAATTTAAATTATTTAATTGTTAGAACTAAAATTTCGACGTTTTACACCTCTTACGGACTGCAAAAATAGGGGAAATAGATTGATTGAGCAAGGAATTAAAGAAATAATTCTTTAATCGTTAATCTTTCCGATTTTTTCACCGTTGGCTGCTTTCTTGCGTAAGGCGCGTGGAGTGTCACCAAAAGAGTCTTTGCAGAAGTGCGCAAAGTGGGACAGAGAGTCGAATCCGTATCGGTTACATATCTCTGTGATTCGCATATTAGTGTGTTGGAGGTCATCCAGGATGCCTTCCCGTTTTTTCTCCAGTATCCATTCGTATACGGGGATTCCGTACATATTTTTGAAGAGTCGGCGGAAGGTCGTGGTTGTGTAACCTCCCAGATGTGCAAATTCTTCCACACTTTTCACCTTGCTGTAATTTTGTATCACGAAGTATTGGAAGCTCTCCGTATAAGTACTGATCGGGTAGAAGAAAGTCTTTAATTGAGGTAGCGGATAGAAATTGGTAATCAGGAATACCAATTCCTTACATTTCAGTTCGATATATTTGCTGCAAGGAGATTTTTCATTGAGGAAGTCGGGCATACTGCTGATAAGGGAATGAATTCTTTCGCTCATCACCAGAGGGGTGTAGGTCAAGGGTGCTTCCGCTTGATCTTTTATCTCATTGTAACGGTCTTCGCAGAGTAGAGGGAGTTCGTTGAACCAGAATATGATGTATTCAACGTCCGTAAGAGCCAGTATTTCTATTTTAGACCCGATGGCCTGTAGGATAAACTGCTTTTCGTGTAAGGTATTTCCCGGGTACTCTTCACTATTGATAAGTAATTCGCCTTTAAGCATGAAAAGCATACAATTTTGCGTGCACTTATCTTTAGGAATGTGTTCTCCTTTGGGTAAGTTCTTATATACGAGAGTGTTTTCAGTAGCTCTTGGACACCCTGTACAATTCTTATATTGTATACAAAATGAATCTTCTGGCATCGGTCTTATTCGTGAATTATTATCATCAGGGAACAAAGATAGGATTTTTTGTGTAAACTTGTGCTCTTTCTGTTGATTATTGGAAGTTATATAGTAATTTTTGAACATCATTTTATGCTGAGAGTGCATACTTTTGTGGTTGAAACTCATAAAATATTAATCATTATGCTAATACCTAGAAAGATTATCTTTTCTTTGTTTCTGTTGGTCGGTGTATGTCTTTATGCACAACAGAAATCTTTTGTAAGTTCTTATGTGCGTGGAAATTTCTACAACAGGGGACGTGTCGCTACTGAAAGTCTGCGGGCAAGCGACGACCTTATTCTATTAAATGTCCATCCCAATAAGGACGGATCGCTCTCTTTTGAGAACCCTCGTGCATTTCAAGGTAAAGGAGTCACTACTTGGGAGGGATTGATAAAATCCATTCGTGCTGAGGTGAAAGGGACGAAGGCGAAAGTACGGATTGGAGCTTCCAGTGGTCAGTGGAAGGCGATGGTGGCTGATGAGACCGCCCGTACGGCATTTGCAAAAAATATAAAGAAAGTGCTCCGACAAAATAAGCTTGATGGCATTGACCTGGACTTTGAATGGGCTGAGAATGCGAAAGAATATGAGGATTACAGTTTGGCTATTCTCAAGATGAGGGAAGTGCTGGGCGATAAATACATTCTCAGCGTATCTCTGCATCCGGTTTCTTATAAGATAAGTAAGGAGGCGATTGCTGCCGTTGATTTTATTTCACTTCAATGTTATGGTCCTTCACCGGTTCGTTTTCCGGTAGAGAAATATTGTTCGGATATACAGATGGTATTGAAATATGGTATTCCGAAAGAGAAGCTGGTGGCAGGAGTTCCCTTTTATGGAGTGACAAAGGACAACTCGAAAAAGACTGAAGCTTATTTTAGTTTTGTGCAGAATGGGCTGATTACGAGTCCGGCAGAGAATGAAGTAAATTATAAAGGAGAAGTGTATGTGTTTGACGGGCAAGATAATATCCGTATCAAGACACGTTATGCGAAAGAGCAGGGCTTGAAAGGAATGATGAGTTGGGACTTGGCTACAGATTTGCCGTTGGATAACAGCCAATCATTGCTTAAAGCCATGATTGAAGAATTGAATAAAGAGTAGAGTCGTAGACTGTAATTGTCATTTAAACGCAGATTCTCGCAGATTTGAATATCAGTTCTTTGCGAGAATCTGCATTTAGTTTTTTATACCTGCTTTATCTGTTTCAGATAATCTGAGGGTGAGACACCGAATTCTTCTTTAAAGCATTGGCGGAAATAGCCTGTACTGTTCATTCCTACTTTATAGGCAATTTCAGATATATTAAACTTCCCTTCGAGCAACAGCCGTTCCGCATTCTGCATTTTCACCTTCCGGATATATTCGTTGGTTGAAAGTCCGGTAAGTGCTTTCATTTTCCGGTAAAGAGTGGAACCGCTCATACACATCTTGTCGGAAAGATAAGTGATGTCAATCTTCTCTGAAGAGAGGTTTTCTTCGATTAAAAGAGTTATTTTCTCAATAAACTCATTATCCAGCTTGCTTAGAGCCTCGGCTATTATGATACGTTTCTCGTTCAAATCCGTCTGATTGCCCGAAACAGGCTGTGCCTGGAATTGGGTAATCAGTTTCTTTCTCGATTCGAGTAGATTATTGATTCGGCTGCGCAAAAGAGAAGCGCTGAACGGTTTTGTCAGGTAAGAGTCGGCGCCTACCTCATAACCTTCTTCTTTGTCCTGTAGCGAATCTTTAGCTGTCAGCAGAATAATAGGAATATGGCTGGTACGTACATCCTCCTTTAACTGCCGACATAGGGTAATACCATCCATTATAGGCATCATAATATCGCTGACAATGATATCCGGGATGTGGCTGAGCGCCTGTTGTTTTCCTTCTTCTCCATTATCGGCTGTGATTACCTCAAAAGAGTCGGAGAAGGATTCGGCAATGTATTTCTGTATTTCTTCATTATCTTCTACAATCAGTAAGATCGGTTTGCCATTGTCTACTGTAGGTTCTGAAGTGTTTTCGGAGGTCGTTGCTTGAGCAGTATCCTCTTTTGCCGCAGGTTCGGTAGAGTCAGCGTGCAAGGCGTTGGGATAGATATTATCCGTCAGGAGGCTGATGTAGAAAGTGCTGCCTTCGTTTTGCACACTTTCTGCACGGATTTCTCCTTCATGCAGCTCTACGAGATTCTTTACCAAAGCCAGACCAATACCGGTTCCTGATGCCTGATGTTTGCCGCTTTCCTGATAGTAACGGTCGAAAATATGTGGCAGTGCTTCAGCGGAAATTCCGTATCCCGTGTCGCTTACTTTAATTTCCGTATATGCCACCTCATTGTGCACGGTCTGATACAGGCTTAGGGTAATACATCCTTGTTCCGTATATTTGATGGCATTGGAAATCAGATTGTCCAATACGATGGTGACGATTTCCTTGTCAAAGAAAAGAAGCATTTCTTCTTTTTCTATCTGAATTCGGAAATCAATCTTTGTCTTTTGATTCAGTTCTTTGTATTTGAGACCTATTTCATAGATCAAAGGGGCGATGTTGCCTTTGCAGACACACAGCCTTTTGTTTTGTGTCTCTGTCTTTCTAAACTCCAATATCTGATTGATGAGGTTGAGCAGGCGTAATGCACTTTGGTGGATGACCGACAATTTCTGAGCTTGTTTTACCGGGAGTGAGGTATCCTTTTGCATATCCTCCAGCGGACCGAGAATCAAGGTTAGCGGTGTACGCAGTTCGTGTGTGATGTTGGTGTAGAAACGCAGGCGTTCCTGATTTAATTCTTGTTCTTGTTCGTGATTCTTCTTTTCCAATGTGTAAAGGCTTTCCAAATCCAGCTTTTTCTTATATGCGTGAAGGATGAGATATACAATGCCGGCAGATATCAGGACATAGATAAGCTTTGCCCACCAGGTGAGCCAAAGGGGCGGGTTAATCCGGATAGTCAGGGAGGTGGCTTCTTCCGGCCATTCCTGGTTGTGAATGCGCGCTTTGATAAGAAACTCATATTTTCCGGGAGGAATGTTCCGGAATGTCACGCTATTGTTTTCATTGACTGTGTACCACGAATTTTCTAGTCCTTTCAGCATATACACATATTCCACTTGATTGACCAGAGAGTAGTTTTGTACGTTGAATGTCAGCCCGAAGCTATTTTGTGCATGGGTCAGTTCAACCTGTTCTCCTTTGGATACATTGATGAACAGGTCATTATTTTCGGGATTGCTCAACCGTCCCAGTACTTTCATTTCGGTGATGATAGCCGACGGATTGGCTTGGTCGTTCATGGTGATATCCGGATCGAAACAACATACTCCGTTGATTGAACCGAAATAAATCAGTCCGTTCTTGTTTTGCGTTACGCAGCCGCTTGAGAAACTGCCTGCCGGGACATCGTCCGAATGACCGTAATTGTAGAAGCAGTTTTTATCCGTGACGTAGCAACTGATTCCTTTATTATTACTGAACCAGATATTACCTTTCTTATCTTCCGTTATGGCACAAATATTGGTATTGAGTAAGCCATCTTTCCGTTGGTAAGTTTTATAGGTCAGTGCATCGGTTGACGGGAAGCATACCAGTCCTTCTCCTGTCCCCATCCACATTCTTTTCTGTCTGTCTTGTATGATCTGGTTGATGGTGTTGGAGCAGAAACCTTCCCTTTGTACGAAGGTTTGAATCAATTGCAGGTCCGGACTGTATACTCCAAGTCCGTCTCCGAAAGTACCGATCCAGAACCGGCCTTTCTCATCCTGTGCGATGGCACGTACAAAGTTACTGTGCAATTCGCTGTTTCCCGTATGATAATGCCGGATGATTTCCATGTTCAGAGGATTCAGTACGATGATTCCTCCACTGTATCCTACCCAGATATTATGTCGGGAGTCTTCGTAGATTGTACGGACATCCTGATTGGATTGTCCCATCAGAGAGATGGAACGGAAAGTTCTGTTGCGGCTGTCATAGTAACTGATTCCTCCTTGGAAAGAACCGAACCATAAGTTGCCTTTAGAGTCTTGCAGGGAAGTGAGTATAAAGTTTGAAGGAATTTCTCCGGTTTCTTTTTTATAGATAGCGGTGCGCTTGTCCCCTTCAAATACATTGATTCCTCCTCCGTCCGTCCCGATCCACACCCGTCCTTGTCTGTCTGTGCAAAGACTGCTTGCCACTTTGTTATTCAGGCTGTTCTCATTGCCGGGAATGGGAGAGTAGCTCAATGTTGTGAATAAAGGAGGGGTACTGCTGATGAAATTGATTCCTCCTCCCCACGTCCCTATCCAGATATTGTCAAAAGAATCTTGGAATATGCATCGGGCACTTGCATTGGAGAGACTTCGGTTATCATCTCCTTCTTGTATATATTCGAGGGAGATCTGGTCCGGTGAAAGAAACATACTTTGCTTTAGATCCAGTATGGTAATGCCATTCAGCTCGGAGGCTATCCATAGTTTGCTGTCATTTAGTTGTTTGATGGCGAGTATGCGGTTACATAAGGCTTCGTGCTTGTCGTTTTTGTTATTCTTGAAGGTGATAAAGTTGCTATCGGCAGCGTTGAAGAGAGCCAGTCCTTTGTCTGTTCCCAGCCAGATATTCCCGTTTGTGTCTTTGGTGAGACATCGTACATCATTTCCGGGCAGGCTCATCGGATTATCCGGTTCGTGTCGGAAGTTTTTTACACTTTTGTCTTTCAGCGAGAGAATGCTGAAACCACCGCTAACATGGCCGATATATAAATTCCCGTCTCCTCCGTCCAATACGGTCCATGTTTGTTCGTCGGGCAAGCTGGGAATTGTGTTTTTATTGTAATGGGTAAATTGTCCGCTGTTGATGTCGAGATATTCTATACCTCTATAATAGGTACTGATCCACAGTCCGTCTTCGCTTTGTGTAGAAGGGGCAATGTCTGTTACGTCATTGGTTATCAGGCTATGCGGATCCTCCGGATTGTGCTGGTAGGGAGTGAATACCTGTTTGTCATAATTATAGGCATTTAATCCGTCACGTTGGATCGCTATCCATATCACAGGACGTTTAGTGTCGGCATACACCCGGTTAAGTTCATTACCGGTGATTCCCTGACTGTTTTGTGAGGGGTCATTCTTATAATAGGTGATGAAGTGGGTTCCATCGAACTTGTTAAGCCCTTCTTCTGTAGCGAACCATAGGAAGCCTTGTTTGTCTTGTGTAATGCTAACTACATAATTATTAGACAGTCCTTGTTCGATTCCCAACCGTTTTACGGAATAAGTTTGTGCTGCCGACTGATAAACGGACAGCAAGAATAAAAATAAAATAGAAGCAATGTGTCTTTTCATAACTCGTGCCTATTCGTTTCATTTACAGGCTCAAAAATAGAAATAAATATTTTATTTAGAGTATGCAAATCGTGCATTGCATGATTTATGTAGCTTCTCTGCATGATTTTTATCGGTTTCTATAGGAAGAATGGGTTACATTTGCAATATCGATTCGCAAAATATTTTATTTATGTGATGTCGTACCAAGATAATATTAATCATTAAATACTAATTATTATGAAAGCTAATTTGTTGTATGGCGCGGCTATATGGACTTTTCTTTCAGCCGCAGCTTTCTTTTCCGGATGTAGCGATGATGATGCCTATAAAGATGTAGATGGGCAATCGCCTACTTTAGAATTAACTTCTGATCATGTTCGTACATTGACAGGCTATGAATTTAAAATAGCCGGTAAGATTACAGATAAAGATGGAATCCGTTCTATCCAATTGAAGTGTTCCGAGCTCTATCTGGATAAGATGATTGATTTGTCATCTATCTATTCAGAACCTTTGTATGAATATGATTTGAATTATGGTTTCACTATTCCGGCAAAAACGGAAGGTGATAGTTTCACGGTGAAAGTGGCAGTGACTGATTTGGGAGGACGTGTATCTGAGAATAATGTTTTGATTACGATGGACGGTGATTATACAAAACCTATACTTTCTCCTTCTACAGGTTTGTTCTCTACAGATATTAATATTGTATTGTCGGAAGGCACCTCCAAAAAGTTTAAATTTACAGCTAAAGATGAAGGGGAAAGTGATCGTGGATTGGGATATTTGGAATTGAGAGTACCTGATTTAGATATATTGGAACGTGTAGAAATGGAAGAAGAGGGAATAAAAAATGGTACATTGGAATGTACAGTTACATTTCCTTCCGATAAGACAGGTACTTATCCATTGACTATATGTGCTGCTGATTGGTTGGGTAATATTACAGAAAAGGAATATACGGTACTTGTATCTAAGGTGGAAGATTATAAGAATTTATATTTAGTAGACTTTGAAGGTACAGACAACAAGTTACTTACAGGAGATGATGTTTGGGGAATTCCGATGCCAATAGAACGCAGTACGAATTTCACTTATAAGGCTCGTTACTATTCTGCAACTCCAAATACTCCGATTCGCTTTGTTTCAAGTAAGTCTAGTTTCAATGTTTGTTTTGGTGATGATAAGAATGCTCCGGGTAAACTCACTGGTATTTCTGAAGATGTACAGCCAATAATATTGCCGGAAAAGGGATATTATGAGATAGTGATGAATACAGAGGAAGGTACTTATGCTGTAAAGAAATATATCCCGGATGATGAACCGTTGATTGAAGGCTCTGACCAGATTGCATATAATCCAGACGACGGTGGAAGAGAGGAATATAAATTTAAGTTAGGATTGGCAGGAGAAGGTTTTACAGGTGCCGGATGGAATACCAATAATTTGCTTTACTTAAAACAAGATGCTGATAATCTATATTGTTTTACGACAGAGTTGGAAATTCCAAAAACTGGGAATGTTAAACTTACAATAACTCCTAATCATCCATGGGGCTGGTGGCCTTCACCTTTCTGGCGTTTTGATGGAAAAAATGAAATTTTTGTTCCGGAAAACGGTCTTCCCGACAATGTAGCAAAGTATGTATCAAAAGGTACTTATACATTTGTTTTTGATACACATCTTTGCCAATCAAAGCTACTTAAGAAATAATTTACATAATACTATAAAGACATGAAACGATATTTAATTCTACTATTATCGTTCTTTACGCTGGGCGTATACGCCCAGCAGGTAAAGCTGACAGGTAATGCTGTTGCAGCAAGCGATAAACAACCTATGATCGGTCTTACTGTGCTGGTGAAAGGTACAACAAATGGTACTGTAACAGACTTGGATGGTAACTATATGTTGAATAATGTAGCGAAAGATGCCACCATTGTATTTTCTATGATTGGTTATAAAACTCAGGAAATCAAGGTCAATGGCCGCACTGTGATTAATGTAGTGATGAGTGATGATACTCAGGCATTGGATGAAGTCGTTGTTATCGGTTATGGCGCAGTGAAAAAGAGTGACTTGACCAGTTCTATTGCCGCTATCAAAGGAGATGAATTGAAAACGCTAAGCTCAGGAAATGCCATGACTTCTTTACAGGGTAAAATTAATGGTGTACAGATTGCCGGTGGAGGTAGTCCCGGAGCTACCCCCCGTGTTATTATTCGTGGTGTAACTACTGTGAATGGTTCCAATCCTCTCTATGTTGTTGATGGAATGCCGGTTGGCGATAATATAAACTTCCTTGACCAGAACGACATTGAGACCATGCAAGTGTTGAAAGATGCTTCTGCTGCCGCTATTTATGGTACTCGTGGTTCTAATGGTGTTGTTCTGATTACCACCCGTAAGGGAAAGAAAGGGGCGACTCAGTTCTCTTTCTCTGCATCGGCAGGTTTTCAAACATTAGAAAAACCGGATATGGCAAAGGCCTCAGAGTACGAATATGTGCAGAAAGCCCGTTACATCAACGACCGGAATGAACCTGTGTATAGTGGAAAAGAGCATATCACAGATGCTGAAGGAACAGACTGGTGGGATGAAAGTATGCGTAAAACTGCTTTGGTTCATAACTACAATCTTAGTTTTACAGGTGGATCTGATAAACTGCTTTATTCGGCAAGTATCGGGTACTATGGGCAGGACTCACAATATAATATTGGTAATTGGCAGAAGTTAACAGCGCGTTTCAGTATGGAGTACAACTTTAATAAGGTGGTGAAAGCAGGGATTGATATTTCTCCTAAATATGAGAATTGGACAGATACCCCCAATCTGCTCGGTAACATAATGAATATGGACCCTACTACTCCTGTGATGATTCCTGAAGAAGAGTGGACTGATAATGAATTTAACAATTATGCCCGTTCCAATAATAGCGAGGTATGGAATCCGGTGGCAGAAATGGCACGTATGTCAAAGCATAGTGATGAATATGGTTTATTGGCTAATCCATTTATTAGCATTGAACCTATCAAAGGATTGGTATTCCGTAGCCAGTTTGGTGTGAATGCCCGTTTCCGCCTTTCCGATGAATTTATTCCGACATTCTCCATTGATAATCTGGAACGTTCCGAAGTCAGTACTGCTAAGCGTGAAATGAAGAATTGGGTAGATTGGAACTGGACGAATACGTTGACTTGGATGACTACTTTCAATGAGAAACATAATTTGAATTTGATGGGTGGTTATACTATGGAACGTTTTCAAACATATTGGTTGAATGGGTCAAGAGACGGAATCCCGACTAACGACGAACTATTGCACTATGTGAAAGCCGGTACTGAGAACCCGCAGGCAGACGGTGTCAATGAGTATTATTCATTGATTTCCTATTTAGGACGTGTAATGTATAACTATAATGACCGGTATTATCTGACAGCTTCGGTTCGTGTGGACGGTTCTTCTAAATTTATGAAAGGTAATAAGTACGCTACTTTCCCTGCTGTATCTGTTGCTTGGCGGGTGTCGGGTGAAGAATTCATGAAGAACCAGTCTGTCATAAATAATTTGAAGTTCCGTGCAGGCTGGGGGCGTGTTGGTAATCAAAATATTGACAACTCTGCTTATCAGTCTACCATCGGAGCGGCTGACTATGTATTTGGTCCGAACGCTGACCGTATCGTAGGTACTAGTGTCGGCTCTATCGGAAATACATCTCTTCGTTGGGAAACAGTGGAAGACTTCAACGTGGGGGTTGATATGGCCTTCTTGAATAATCGCTTGACAGTGACTGCCGACTGGTTCCAGAAGAAATCTCATGATATGTTGCTGAAGAAGGACAATATGCTGATTTTAGGTTATCCGATGTGGAATGGACAAATGTGGGAGAACGTTGGTAAGATGAAAGCTACCGGATGGGAACTCTCGATTAACTGGGCTGACCATAAAGGTGACTGGGATTATGCAGTGGGAGTTAATTTATCTTCTGTGAAGAATAAAGCAGTGACATTGTTAGGTGGAGATTCTCCGATCTACGCAGGTTCTTTCAACGGTGACTATATCATCCGTAATGAAGAAGGTGGTGAAATCAGTCGTTTCTATGGCTATATTGCAGACGGGATTTTCCAGAATCAAACCGAGATTAATGCCCATACCAATGAATATGGAAAGATAATACAGCCTAATGCCGTACCGGGCGATATTCGTTTTAGAGACTTGAATCATGATGGTGAATTGAATGACAAGGATAAAGCATATATTGGCTCTGCTTTCCCGGATTTGATGGTAGGAATCAATGCCCGTGTTGCATGGAAGAATATTGATTTCGTAACCAATTTCTACGGTACTATCGGCAATGACGTTTTCAACACGACGAAAGGACGATATTCCGGAGCCGGTGGTGAAAATGTATATGCCGGAGCTTACAACAGTGCATGGCACGGAGAAGGAACCAGCTATTCTTTACCCCGTTTGTCTGCCAATGATTCTAATATGAACTATAAACGTCCGTCTACATTCTTCGTAGAAGATGGCTCTTACTTGCGTTGCAAATTGCTTCAGATCGGATATACTTTGCCCAAACGTTGGACCAAGAATATTGGCTTGAGATTGTCGTTCTCCGCACAGAATCCGTTCACAATTACCAAATACTCCGGTATGGATCCGGAAGCAGCTTCTTTGGGCAAAGAAGGAAAAGTGATGGAATCCGGTATTGACTGGGCAGGATATCCTAATCCGCGCACTTATCTTTTTGGATTGAACATGAATTTCTAATGACATTTTTAAGTAAAAAAGACCATGAAAAAATATATGATAGGGCTTTCAATAGCCGCTTTCTCTTTAGCGTTTACCGGATGTTCCGATTTTCTGGAGGAACCTATTAGAGGACAACAGGATTTGAGTGAATACTTCAAGACAGAGGATGAATGTAAGCAACAGGTTACAGGCTGTTATCAATCTCTTTTTTATGACGACTGGTGGCAGATACAAAAGTTTTATTTAGCCGGAGATATGTGTACGGATGATATGTGGATGGGAAATACGACACAAGATCCGGGTGAATATCGTGACTTGGCACATTATACGGGTAATACGTACTCGGCAGGAAACTGTTGCCAAAACTTCTGGCAATACAGATACAAAGGCATCTTGAGATGTAATGTTGCAATCGATCGTATTCCGGCTGTGGAGTTTACCGATGAATCATTGCGTGACCGTTATGTGGCAGAAGCAAAATTCTTGCGTGCTTTTCAATATTTTGATCTGGTAAGAAACTTTGGTGGTGTTCCCTTGGTTATCGGACTAAAATTGCCGAGTGAGGTGGTTGGCATTACCAGAGCCACCATTGAGCAGTCTTATGAACAGATAGAACGTGATTTAAAAGAAGCCATCCCGGCGTTGCCAAAGCGTAGTGAGTATGCAGCCAATGATTTGGGACGGGTTACCGAGGGTGCTGCACAAGGATTGCTGGCAAAGGTTTATTTGTATCAGGAAAAATACACAGAGGCTGAAAAGTTGTTGCAGGAGCTTACTTGTAGAGGTGAATTCTCCGGTAATACTCCGGAATACAAATTGTTGAAGAATTTTGGAGATGTTTGGAGTATGGATCACAATAACAGTGAAGAATCTTTGTTTGAAGTACAAACGAACAATGATATTTCCTATAATTTGGGAGAACGTATTTCTGTTGTCTGCGGTTCACGTAATGATGGCGGATGGGCTTGGGGGCTTCCGACCAGCCATTTGGAGAAAGCTTTCAAAGATGCAGGCGACGATGAACGTCGGAAGTGGACTATTATCAAGCATGGAGAGGCTGTTCAAGGCGATCCCGATGTCACTTCGTATACGGTAAAACCGGAAGAGCACAAGTCGCCTCGCGTTACCCGTAAATTGTATATTCCTGTAAGTAAACGTCCGAAACCGTATGATGCGCCTCATATCCCGCTGAACTACCGTTTATTGCGTTATGCAGATGTATTATTAATGTATGCGGAAGTAGAGAATGCGTTGGGGAACGATGGGGAAGCCAGATGGGCATTGAATGAAGTACGTAGGCGTGTTGACTTGTCCGAAGTAACAGCTTCGGGGACAGCTTTACGTGATGCCATTCGTTTGGAACGCCGTTTGGAGTTGGCTTTGGAAAACAACCGTTTGTTTGATCTTCGCCGTTGGAAAGACGACAATGGAAAAGCGGCTATTTGCAACGTTATGGGAACAAATGGAACATTCGTGAAATATAATCTGGAACAGTCTACTGATAATGATGAAAAGAATAACCAGATAGAGAACAGTAACAAGGGTATCACTTTCAAAGAAGGACGTGACGAGTTATTCCCGATACCGACTTCCGAGGTTACAATGTCCAATGGAAGTATCGTACAGAATCCGGGTTATTAATATAGTTTTCAAAAATAAAAAGATATAAGTTTATGAAAAGTAAATATATACTTGCAAGTTTATTTTGCTTGGCAGCCTTTTCTTGTAGTGATGATAAGTCTTTCGAGCCTGCCTATACGGTAAGTTTGGAAGCTGACGAGAATATGACTACTAATGTGGATGCGAGCCAGGTCTTCCAGACAATTGACGGCTTTGCCTCTTCAGACGCCTGGGATATGGATTTTATAGGAAAGTATTGGAGTAATTCTAATAAGGAAGGAATCGCCAAACTGCTTTTTTCGCGCAATATTGATAGTAAAGGGCGTCCGGAAGGAATCGGTCTTTCCATGTGGCGTGTCAATGTGGGAGGAGGTTCGTCAGAACAGGGAGATGCCAGTGGCATACCCGATAAGTATGAACGCCGTGTAGAATGTTTTTTGAATCAGGATGGAAGTTATAATTGGTCAAAACAGGCCGGACAGCAGTATTTTATGCAGAAAGCAAAAGAGTATGGTTGCGAATCGTTTGTGCTGTTTACCAACACTCCTCCGGTATGGTATACAAAAAATGGATTGGCTTTCCCGACTAAAGGTGCATCCAGTAATCAAGATGAAGATAAGAATAATTTGAAAGATGAACACTATGAAGATTTTGCAGAGTTCCTGGCTACTGTAACCAAACATTTTGTAGATCAGGGATATAACATTCCGCTGATTAGTCCGATTAATGAGCCGCAAGTAGATTGGAGGAAAACTCCCGGAGCGGACGCTGAGCAAGAGGGGTGTTCCTATACACATGAAAAAACAAAGAAACTGGTTACTGCATTGGATGCGAAATTGGAAGAAAAAGGTCTATCAACGAAAATGCTGTTAGGTGAGGCTTCCCGGTGGGAGCCATTATATACATTGAATTCGGGAACAAACTATTCTTATGTGATTCAAAATTATTTTGATGAAACTTATAATAGTGGTAAGTATTATTTAGGTGACTTGAAGCATGTTCCGAAGATTCTTTGTGCACATAGTTATCATACGGATAAGACATGGAGTTCTTTGAAGAGTGCCCGTGAAAAGGCTTATGAAAAAGCGAATCAATTCGGTGTAGAATTATATCAGACGGAGTGGAGTATGCTTTCTACTGATTATGATAATTACGAAAATTATGATGATGCTTCCTATATGGACTTGGCGCTCTCCATGGCTAGAGTTTTGCATCATGATTTGGTTACTGCCAATGTTCGTTCTTGGTCGTATTGGACAAGTGTCAGTCAGGAACGCTGGAGTCAAAAAAGCCGCTTCTATCTGATTCGTGTTTCTGCAGACGGAAAAGATGGTGAGGATTATGGTGATTTGCATAACAATGGTGTTTATGCTACATGTAAGAATTTATGGGTACTAGGGAATTATAGCTTATTTATCCGTCCTAATTTCCAACGTATTGCTCTTAATCTACCGGAAGAGTCTGAAGAATTTTTTGGTTCTGCTTATATTTCACCGGAGAAGAATAGAGTGGTCGTAGTATATACTAATTTGAAGTCGGAATCTATTCATGTAGAATGTGGCATTAAAGGACTTGATGGTAAGGAAGTGGTTGCCATGAACCAGTATACGACATCCAATGCTAAAGATTTGAAACAGGAACCGGATTATTTGGTAGGGCACATCCCAGCTAAATCCGTAGTAACTGTTGTCTATGATTTGAAATAGTGAAACTGTTCTTTTAGGTATTTATGAAAGGTAAAAAGATCATAGCTCTTTGTGGCTTCTTTAGTATGGTTATAGCAGGTTGTAAACAACCTGCTATACATTTTCAGCTAGAAACAGACCGTCCCTGTCAGACAATGACTTATTTCGGCGCTTCCGACGCTTGGAGTATGCAGTTCATCGGACTTTGGCCGGAGGAAAAGCAGAATCAGATAGCCGATTGGCTGTTCAGTACGGAGAATGATGCGAATGGACAGCCCAAAGGTATCGGTTTGTCTCTTTGGCGTTTCAATGTCGGTGCAGGCAGTGCGGAACAAGGTGACGACAGTCAGATTGCTTCTCCTTGGATGCGTGCCGAATGTTTCTTGCAACCGGACGGGACCTACAATTGGAGCAAGCAACAGGGGCAGCGTAACTTCCTGAAGTTGGCGAAGGAGCGTGGGGTCGATAAATTTCTGGCTTTCCTCAATTCTCCTCCCGTCTATTATACGCAGAACGGCTTGGCTACAAACACGGGTCGCGGCGGTACGGCAAATCTGAAACCGGACTGTTATGAGAAGTACGTCCGTTTTTTGGCCGATGTAGTGCAGGGAGTAGAGCAACACGATGGTATCAAGTTCAACTACATCTGTCCTTTCAATGAGCCGGACGGACACTGGAATTGGGTAGGACCGAAACAGGAAGGTTGTCCGGCAACGAACAGGGAAATAGCCCGAACTGTCCGTCTGTTGAGCCGGGAATTTGTGAACCGGAATATAGATACGCAGATTTTGGTAAGTGAATCTTCCGATTACCGTTGTATGTTCCGTACGCACGAGACAGATTGGCAACGTGGCTATCAGATTCAGGCTTTCTTCTGTCCGGACAGTGTGGACACATATTTGGGTGATACTCCGAATGTTCCCCGACTAATGCTGGGACATAGCTACTGGACAACGACTCCTTTGAGTGAGTTACGCAATATCCGCAGTCAGTTGCGGGATACATTAGACAAACACGATGTTGACTTTTGGCAGACGGAGACTTGCATCATGGGCAATGATGAAGAAATCGGAGGAGGAAATGGATTCGACCGTACGATGAAGACAGCTCTTTATGTCGCCCGTATCATTCACCATGATATTGTATATGCCGGTGCAAAGAGCTGGCAATGGTGGCGTGCCATTGGCGGTGATTATAAAGACGGACTGATTCGTGAATATACTACGGACGATAATTTCTTGGATGGCAGAGTGGAAGATTCCAAACTGATGTGGGCTCTAGGCAATTATAGCCGTTTTATCCGTCCGGGAGCAGTCCGGTTATCCGTTTCAGCTTTCGATCAAACAAACACTTTCATTCCCGATGGCGACACTGATCAGCAAGGATTGATGTGTTCTGCTTACAAAAACGTGGATGGAACGTATGTGATAGTCGTTATAAACTATGCCAATGAGGAGAAAGAGTTTTCTATTCATAAAGAAAAAGTCGGGAATGCACAATGGCAGGTTTATCGTACTTCGGATAAAGAAGGGGAGAATTTGCTACCGGTAGGAAAAGTGAAGAGTGGAAAGACCGTTCATATTCCGGCACGTTCTATAATAACACTTCAGAGCAACTAATAAAAGCAGCTTTATATTCTTTATTTCTTTTTGAAAGCTGTACATTTGTGTGTCCGTCCATTGCTACGAAGGTAATGGACGGACACAATGCGTAAATAAGGAAGCATTTTATCGACAATAAAGGAAAGATTGTCATTTATCAGACAAAGGATGGGAAAACTTCCATTGATGTGAAGTTGGAGAATGAGACGGTGTGGCTGACACAGGCGCAAATGGCAGACTTGAAGAGCACCGTACGTCTTCTTTCTAACGTCATCGAACACAAACAATTGCCGCTTTTCTGTTCCTTTGGTTTCTGGAGAAGAACGGTATACTGTATAAATCTGATGGTTCGAAGTTAATCGGTAACAATATGCTCGTAGCACTTACGTTAATGATTGCTGAAAGCCGGACGGAAGAAAAGGACGTGATGGTGAAGGTAGTAATCAATTTGATTAATAAGAATAATTGAATGTAGGTCTTATGAATGGGGGATATAAATAATTGAGAGATACCTCGCCGCAAGGTATCTCTCATTCTATTATAGTCTTTACTTTATGGCATTTGTTTCATCCTCTTTTATTTCCGCCTTGCCGTAATATCCCGGCATTGGTACATAAATCGGGTTATAATACGTATGGATATTATTCAATTTCTTTTCTTCTTTCAGTCGTTTGAGATGGCGGGCGGCCGTGGTGGAGGTAAATCCGCATAACCTTTGAAAATCGATGCGGGTTAACATAGGTTTATCGTTGAAGTAATTCGTCAGCAACTTGTCTATCTTTTCATTCGAAAGGGAAGCGGAATGGTTTCTTAGTTTGCTACGCTCCACATGGACGACACTGACAGACCTTTTCAACTTGGCGTCTGCCTTGAAACAGATGTTGGCTTTTAGCTTTATCTGATTTGCTTTCAGCTTGGGCGAAGTGATCGGTTCCTGGCTGTTCAGCTTAACCTGGAAATAACCGATACCATCCAGATGAACGCTTTCTCCTTCGCGGAGACGATAGCCCATGAAGTGGCTCAGTGATTCGAGTACCGACTTTACATCCCCTTCGGTCAGAGAAGTGGCCATTTGGATTTCCTTTGCCAGATAATCCGTGTCGATGTGTTGGAAGTTGACCACACGTGCGTGGTATGTTTCCTTGTTTTCCTCATCCTTCGGGTGGGGCGTTTTGTACAATTCAAATTGTATTGCCATTGTATCTTTGTTTTTATTGTTATATAGCTGTCGCTTGCTTGGTGTAGAGCTGCTGCTTACTTCCTGTCAAGCTACTGCCTGTTTGCCGCCAAGTGGCTTTATATATACATTGTCCTGCCTTTGTTGTTGGATTAAGGTATAAGGATAGTTGCCTTCCGGAGCCTTTATCATTAGTTTGTCACGGCCGTGACGAGATCTCTTCATGGGCGTGGTAGGATCTTCTCACGGCTGTGGTAGGAACTCTTCATGGCCGTGAAGAATAGACTATATCGACCTCAAAGGTAAACTATATAAGGGAGAAAAGCAAATGATTTCCGCTTGTTTGAGTAATTCGTCCCGTATGTTTCATGTGATATACCGGTGATTTCATAGTCGGATGGGCTTTTCTTAGAAAAAAAGTCCTATCTTTGTACAACGTGGCATACGCTAATGAATGGAAAGGAGAAACAGATAATGAAGCAGAGGATTTACCCTATCGGCAACGAAGAGTTGCAGAAGGAGTACCCAGCGACCTGAACAATCTGAAGGATATCTCCATGCGCCGTGATTATATTGATATTTGCGGCATTACAGACAAGGAACTGCATCGTTATTTTGACAAAGACCTGCATACCCTTGCCGATGTACAAGGATTGGATTATGAGACCGTTTGTCTTGAAGTGCAGAAACGCTACGACGGATATCATTTCAATTTCAACACGCCCGGCATTTACAATCCTTTCAGCCTGCTCAATACTTTTGATGCAATGGCGTTCGGCAGTTATTGGTTTGCCACAGGCACTCCTTCTTATCTTGTCTACTTATTGAAGAAACATCATTACCGTCTTGAAGAGATTGAAAAGGTGGAAGTTACGGAAGATGTGTTGGACAGTATTGATTCCGAAGGTACAAATCCCATACCTGTCATTTATCAGAGTGGCTATTTGACTATCAAAGACTACGACCCGGAATTCGGTCTTTATATGTTGGATTATCCCAATCGTGAGGTGGAAGAGGGATTCGTGAAATATCTGATGCCTTTCTATATCGATAAGAGTGAGGCGGAGGCACCGTTCGAAATTCGTAGATTTGTGGGAGAAGTACGTAATGGTAACATTGAACGGTGGTTGGTGGAGTGACTGGACGGTGATAGGTGACAGGTATAGGTGATAGGTTAAAAAACAACCTATCACCGCCGGAAACCCCGATGAATAAGGTGTTTGATTGCCGTCGGTGATAGGTGATAGAGAAAAGTGATTTTTCTATATAGGAGAGAAGAAGTTCTTGTTTATTTCAACTTCTTCACGTATTCGTCCGAATTCAGTATTTCCAAAGCCTTTTGTACACTTTCGTTCGTTGTGTTCATTACCCGGAAATATTCGGTCATGTCCCAAAGGTCGCGGGCAATCAGTGCTTTGAGCTGCGTTTTGATAAGTGGGAGTGCTTTCTGATATTGTTCTTCATTGAACTTCACACCCTCTTTCTCGCCCATCTCCCGCAAAGTAGCCAACATATTATCGTCAATGACAAACTTCTCGTTGAATGATTCGAACTTCTTATACTTGTTAGCTAATTCTTTCCGGTGTTCCTCAATAAACTGCATGGTAAATTTGATGATAACCCCTTTGCCTACCAGGTTCCGGTGATAATCCGTATACAATGTCGTATCGATTGGTACGAAATAATCGGGCATGATACCACCACCTCCATACACAGTACGTCCTAGTTTTTTAGTCTGTACCTTTAATGAATCCGGGAAGTGAATGCTGTCGGCATTCATCAGTTCACCATGATTGAAACGGTCGATGAGGTCTTTGTTGTAATCGACCGTACTGTCATACGGCTTTTGGATAGAACGTCCCGATGGAGTATAGTAACGGGCGATAGTCAGACGAATCATAGAACCATCCGGCAAATCGATAGGACGTTGCACCAAGCCTTTGCCGAAAGAACGGCGGCCTACAATAATTCCTCTGTCCCAATCCTGTACCGCACCGCTGACAATTTCGCTGGCGGAAGCTGTATACTCGTCCACCAATATGATGAGGCGGCCATTACGGAAGTCTCCGTTACCTTTGGCATAGAAATCACTACGCTTGGCGGTCCTACCTTCGGTATATACAATCAGTTCTTTTTGTCCCAAGAATTCGTTGGCAAGGTCAATGGCTGCATTGAGATAACCGCCTCCGTTTCCTTGCAGGTCAAGAATCATATTTTTCATCCCTTTCTTCTGGAGGTCCTTCATTGCTTTTTTGAACTCTTCGGCAGTTGTTGCTCCGAAGCGGTTGATACGGATATAACCCGTTTTAGGTTGAATCATATAAGAGGCGTCGAGACTAAGGATAGGTATCTTATCTCTCTTTACTGTAAACAATAAAGGGTCCTTTACGCCGCGGCGAACGATTGTCAGATTGACTTTCGAACCTTTCGGGCCACGAAGACGCTTCATGATATCTTCCGTACTCATTTTCACCCCGGCAATAGCGCTGTCGTTCACGGCAATGATGCGGTCACCGGCAAGGATACCGACTTTCTCGGAAGGTCCGTTGCTGACAGGCTGTACCACCAACAGGGTGTCTTCTATCATCTGGAATTGTACTCCGATACCCTCGAAGTTACCTTGGAGCGGTTCGTTCATTTTCTTCACTTCCTCTGCGTCCGAGTAAGTAGAGTGCGGATCGAGTTGTGCCAACATCTTGATGATGGCTTCTTCTACCAACTTGTCTTCATCTACTTTGTCGACATAGAAATTGGAGATTGCAAACTCTGCCATTTGCAACTTACGCATAGCAGCCGAACCGAAGTTCTGAGCTTTTACTGTAAGTATTGTCCCCAGACAAACTAAGAGGACGTATATTTTCATTCTATTCATAATCTTACTTTATATAATATAATTGCCGGATACGTCTACATCATTCTCAACTCTCCATTCTCAACTCTCAACTTATCACCATTCCTTCGGGAATAAACTGGCTGATATCTTTGTTGTAAGTTAATAATTCGCGTACAATCGTGGAGCTGACACAAGTCTGTTCGGGTTCAGTGAAAAGTAAGATGGTTTCAATGCCTGCCAGCTTACGGTTGATGTCGGCAATTGTCTCTTCGTATTCGAAGTCTTTCACCGTACGAATGCCACGAACGATAAACTTAGCGCCTACTTCCTGTGCAAAATCGATAGTCAGACAGTCGTACGACATTACTTGTATACGAGGTTCGTCTTTGTAAAGTTCCCGGATCATCTGTTCCCTTTTTTCAATGGGGAAGTACGTATTTTTGTTCTCATTGATACCGATTCCTATCACGATTTCGTCCATAAAGGTAAGTGCACGTTTCACTACCGAATAATGTCCGATGGTGAAGGGGTCGAATGTACCCGGAAATATTGCTTTTCTCATGATGCCAAGTCTTCTTCTATAACCAGATTGTCTATAATAAAGTTTTGTCGTTCCATAGTATTCTTACCCATGTAGAATTCAAGCAGTTCTTTCACTGCGTCCGTCTTGCGCAAAGTTACCTGTTCCAAACGCATATCCTTACCGATAAAGTGCTTGAATTCGTCCGGTGAAATCTCTCCCAGACCTTTGAATCGGGTGATTTCCGGATTCGGGCTTAGCTCTTCAATGGCGTTGATACGTTCTTCGTCAGAATAACAATAAATGGTCTTCTTCTTGTTGCGTACGCGGAACAAAGGAGTTTGCAGGATATATACATGCCCTTTCTTGATGAGATCGGGGAAGAATTGCAGGAAGAAAGTAATCATCAGCAGGCGGATGTGCATACCGTCCACATCGGCATCGGTTGCTACGATTACCTTGTTGTAACGCAGCCCGTCCAAACCATCCTCTATATTAAGGGCAGCTTGAAGAAGGTTGAACTCCTCATTTTCGTAAACTACCTTCTTGGTCAGTCCGAACGAGTTCAACGGTTTACCGCGAAGGCTGAATACAGCTTGGGTAGTCACGTCACGGCTTTTGGTGATGGAGCCGCTTGCAGAGTCTCCCTCAGTGATAAAGATGCAAGATTCTTCTTCCAGTCCTTTTCCTTTCGGGTCGTTCAGATGAATGCGGCAATCGCGCAACTTGCGGTTGTGAAGGTTGGCTTTCTTCGCACGTTCGCGGGCAAGTTTCGTCACGCCTGCGATGGCTTTACGTTCCTTTTCCGACTCCTGTATCTTTTGTTGTATCGTTTCGGCTATGTCCGCATTCTTGTGCAGGAAGTTATCGACTTCCAGTTTGATGAAATCACCTACATATTTGTTGACCGTGATACCACCGGGAGCCATATTGGTAGACCCTAGTTTGGTCTTGGTCTGGCTCTCGAAGATCGGTTCTTCCACATTGACGGCAATGGCGGCAACCAATCCGTTGCGGATATCGGTATAGTCCATGTTCTTGTTGAAGAACTCTTTAATGGTACGGGCGATATGCTCCTTGAAAGCACTCTGATGCGTACCTCCTTGAGTAGTATGCTGGCCGTTGACGAAAGAGTAGTATTCTTCTCCGTATTGTCCGGTATGAGTGAAGGCGATTTCGATATCTTCCCCTTTCAGATGGATGATCGGGTAAAGTCCGGTTGCCGTCATGTTGTCGTTCAAAAGGTCTACCAGACCGTTGCGCGACAGAATACGGTGTCCGTTATAAATGATGGCAAGTCCCGTATTGAGATACGTGTAGTTGCGCAGCATTGTCTCGATAAATTCGGGTTTGAAGCTGTAATTCAGGAATAATGTATTGTCCGGTTCGAAGAAGATATAAGTTCCGTTGTCCTCTTCGGTGTTCTGTGTCTCGTCCGTCAGCAACTCTCCTTTGGAGAAAGTGGCGATACGTACCTTGCCGTCGCGGTAGCTTCGTACCTCGAAACGGGAACTGAGGGCATTGACAGCTTTTACACCGACTCCATTCAGTCCGACACTTTTTTTGAAAGCCTTGCTGTCGTATTTGCCGCCTGTATTCAGCATACTGACAGCTTCAATCAGTTTTCCTTGCGGAATGCCTCGTCCGTAGTCGCGAACGCTGACACGAAGATTCTCCTCGACAATGATTTCGATTTTCTTACCGGCCTGCATTTTGAACTCGTCAATACTGTTGTCAATTACTTCTTTCAGGAGGACATAGATTCCGTCTTCGGCATGCGCGCCGTCGCCCAGTCTACCGATATACATACCGGGACGTGTGCGGACATGTTCCATGTCGCTCAAGTGGCGGATGTTGTCGTCAGTGTACTCTACTGCATCGTTGTTGTCTACAGGTATCAATTCGTTCTCTTCCATAGCTTTTATTTTATCTCTTTAATGAACGCACGGCGGCGCTTATGTTGTTGAGTCTCAAAGTAATCCCATTGTGCCTGGACTTTTCCGTTCAGTTCCAGTTCGGGGTTGCTTTCTGCAAAGATAAAACCTAATTTTTGATAAACCGGAATTAAATCGGAAAATAACAAAGCGTTAACACCTTTATTCTGATATTCGGGTTTCACGGCAACGAGTAGTAAATCAAGCATTTTGGCACGACGTTTCATGAATAATGCTTTTAGCAGATAGAACCATCCTAAAGGCAACAACCGCCCGTGCGATTTTTGCAGGGCTTCGGCAAGGGATGGCATGGAGATTCCTACGCAGACCAGTTCGTCGTTGGCGTCGGTGATGAGGGTTACCATGCGCAAATCGAGAATAGGCAGATACATTCTTACATACTGATCAATTTGCTTTTGGGTCAGAGGTGAATATCCGTAGAGGGGACTATAAGCTTCGTTCATCAGTTCGAATATCTTCTGTCCATAGTCTTTGGCTATTTTCTTTCCGGAGGTATATTTCTTTATCTTGAGGTTATATTTGCGTTGAATCAGTTCGGAGATACGCTTATGTTTGTCGGGGATGGTCTCCGGTATGTAGATTTTGTATTCTACCCAGTCGGCATCTTTCTCGAAACCGAGTTTCTCCATGTGTACCGGATAGTAGGGATGGTTGTAGATGGTGGCCATCGTGCTGAGTTGGTCGAAACCTTCCACCAGCATACCTTCTGCGTCGAAGTCGGTAAATCCGAGAGGTCCGACAATGTGAGTCATGCCCCGTTCCTTCCCCCAATCTTCTACGGTTCTTATCAGTGCGGAGGATACTTCCGGGTCGTCGATGAAATCAATCCATCCGAAACGGACGTTCTTGGAACCCCATTTTTCGTTAGCGCGGTTGTTGATGATAGCGGCTACACGACCTACTATCTTATCGTCTTGGTAGGCGAGGAAGTAATCGGCTTCACAGAACTCGAACGCTGCGTTTTTCTTCTTGTTGAATGTGTTAAGCATATCGTCATACAGGTCGGGCACGGAATAGGGGTTATCCTTATACATCCTGTAATTGAAACGAATAAATTTCTTAAGTTCTCTCTTCGTAGAGACTTTCTTGATTGTAATAGCCATATCTCGTATTTATGATTCAGGAAGCAAAGATACGTGATAATCTTTAAATTACAACGCGCAGGACGGCAAAAACTGTGTACGGGGGATGAGCTGCCAAAAATTGACGGATGGTTTAGGTATTGTAAATCAATACTAATGTGTAAGCTATATAGCAAACCACCATGATACTTCCCTCTATTCGTGTAATCGTTCGTTTGGCGAAGAATAGCCCGAAGAACCAGAGCAGGATACCGGAACCTGCTAATGTGAATAAGTCGAAGTTAGTAATTCCGCTAAGATGGAGCGGGGTGATACTTGCACTGCATCCCAATACGAAGAAGATATTGAAAAGATTGCTTCCTATTACATTACCGATGGCAATCTCCGGATTTTTCTTCAATGCGGCAACGATGGAAGTGGCAAGTTCGGGCAGAGAAGTGCCTCCCGCTACCAAAGTCAGGCCGATAATCGATTCACTGACTCCCAGACTGCGGGCAATACCAGTGGCTCCATCGACAAATAACTGTCCTCCGTATATAAGTGCAGCCAGACCGCCGATGATATATAGAGTGGATTTCCACCAGGGGAGCGATTTGATTTCCTCTTCTTCGGCGGAGTGCTCGGCTGGCTGCGCATTGTCCGTTATAGGCTTGGAAGGACCAGAGGAAGCGATAGCAAATGTATATCCCATAAAGATGGCGAAAAAGCAAAGCAATAACAGACCGTCTACTCTATTTAGAATGTTCTCTGATGCCTTGTCCAGAAAGACATCGTTGGCACAAACCAGTAAAATGATTGAAGAGAGTATGCAGAGCGGTATTTCTTTTCTGAGCGTATTACGGGTGATGACAATCGGGGCAAATAGGGCGGTGCAGCCTACGATCATCAATGTATTGAAAATATTGCTTCCCACTACATTACCGATAGCGATGTCCGCACTGCCTTTGAGAGCGGAAGAAACGCTGACCGTCAGTTCTGGGGCAGAAGTTCCGAATGCGACAATAGTAAGCCCGATAACGATAGGCGGAATGCGAAAGCGTTTGGCTACTGAGGCAGAACCGTCTGTTAATCCGTTGGCACCTAGAAGAATGAGGATAAGTCCTCCTATAAGAAATAATATATTCATAGCTTTTTCTGTTTGAATTGCAAAGATAATCAATTTAGGAATTGTAATGTCAAAAACAATCCGTATGTTTGCTCTGTTTTAGTAAAAAAGAAGTGGATTAACCTTAATTTGTAATCATTTGAATAGTAGAATATGGAAATAAATAAAATAAAGCGGTTGGTGCTGATATTGTTGATGTCTTTTGCAACAATTGGGGCACAGGCGCAGTTGGAGCAGGCTGTCAAAAAGATATTTGCGGGGGATAGTATAACCGGTGTACATGCTTCTATGAAACAGGGATCGGACTCTGCTTATGTGGCAAATTTGCAAAAGACATTGGAGACTGCCCGGCTTAATGAGGCGAATATGCGGATGGAGATGGAGCAGATGAAGCTTCAGATGGCTGCAGCCGATTCGGTGAAGTATGCCCGGCAACGACAACGCATCGATTCTTTGCGTCAGTTTACCAAAGGTATTCCTGTAGTGGCGGATGGCGACACTTTATTTTATCTTTATACAAAACGGGGTGGGTATACTCCTCAACAAAGGGCGCAAATGACCGGTAGCGCCATTGAAGAATTGGGAAGGCGCTTCAATCTTCGTCCCGATTCGGTTTCTGTAGACCATTCGGATATTGTTTCCGATTTGATGTATGGCAATAAGGTGTTGCTGTCCCTTACGGATCAGGACGCTTTATGGGAGGGCGTTTCCCGCGATTCTCTGGCGAATGAGAGACGGCAGAACGTTGTTGACAAACTGCACGAGATGAAGGCGGAACACGGGATTTGGCGAATGGCAAAACGTATTCTCTATTTTGTATTGGTGATTGTAGGCCAGTATTTTTTGTTCCGTCTTACCAATTGGCTGTTCCGTAAGTTGAAAGTACGCATTCTACGCTTGAAAGATACGAAGATAAAACCGGTGTCGATTCAGGGATATGAATTGTTGGACGCACAGAAGCAGGCGAATCTGTTAGTCTTTCTAGCCAGTGTAGGGCGGTATATCCTTATGGGATTACAATTACTGTTTACCGTACCGCTGATTTTTATTATTTTCCCACAGACGGAAGGGTTGGCTTATCGTCTGCTCGGTTATATCTGGAATCCGATTCGTGGAATCTTTGTCGGTATCATTGACTACATTCCTAAACTGTTTACCATTATTGTGATCTGGTATGCAGTGAAATATCTGGTGCGTTTCGTATTGTATCTGGCACGTGAAGTAGAGGGAGGGCGTCTTAAGATCAACGGCTTTTATCCGGATTGGGCAATGCCGACGTTCCATATTATCCGTTTTCTGCTCTATGCCTTTATGATTGCGATGATTTATCCCTACTTGCCGGGTTCCAACTCCGGAGTGTTTCAGGGAATATCGGTGTTTGTCGGCTTGATTGTCTCACTCGGTTCGAGTACGGTTATCGGCAACATCATTGCCGGATTGGTGATTACTTATATGCGTCCGTTCAAGATAGGAGATCGGATTCAGTTGAATGATACTACAGGGAACATTATTGAGAAAACTCCGCTTGTCACCCGTATCCGTACGCCTAAGAATGAGGTGGTCACTGTACCCAACTCTTTCGTCATGTCGTCTCATACCGTGAATTATAGCACGTCAGCACGTGAATACGGGCTGATTATTCATTCTGAGGTGTCCATTGGTTATGATATCCCTTGGCGGAAAGTAAATGAATTGTTGATTGATGCGGCATTGAATACTCCCGGTGTAGTGGACGACCCGCGTCCGTTTGTTCTGGAAACTTCTTTAAGTGACTGGTATCCGGTATATCAGGTGAATGCTTATATCAAGGAAGCTGATAAAATGCCTCAGATTTATTCAAACCTGCATCAGAATATTCAGGATAAATTTAATGAGGCGGGTATTGAAATCATGTCACCGCATTATATGGCTATGCGGGATGGTAATGAGACGACGATTCCGAAAGATGATTTGAGAAATACAAGTCCTACAGATAAGACTGCCCAAGAAAGTAAGCCGAAATGACTGTGACCGATAGATATATATAGTTAGAGTGTCCCTTTCATCACGAAAGAGACACCCTATGTCGTGTGTTTTTTCTGAGAGTAGAATTTATCTTTTTAAGAGAACTTATTTCTTTCGGGTGATTGTATAAAGCACATTTCCTTTCTTGTCTATCATGCGTAGATTAAGTTCTTTCTTGTTGATAGAGCAGATGGAGAAACCCGGTTCAGGACTACAGAATTTTGTTCCTTCGATGGGCTTTACTTTGCGTGCCAGTGATGCAGAGGAATTGACAATATAGTCGATGCCACTTTCCGGAACGCGGATATGCTGGAAGTTGTGGATATGTCCGCAGATATACATATCTACTTTATATTTGCGCAAGAGAGGGTCTATACGTTTCTGCATGTCCATCCGTTCGCTTTCTTCTTTCGGGGTGTATGCATAGATAGGATGGTGTCCGGCTACGATAATCCAGTCTTCTTTGGCATTAGCCAGCACAGAATCCAGCCATGCCAGTTGTTTGTTGATATCCTGTTTGCAGGCATCGGGGTATTTATCATTCTCTTTGCGGTATTTGTCGATCAGAGGAGTCGTGTCAATCCAAATGATACGGATGGTTGTACCTTCTTCTTCGAATCTCTTTGTGTAGTAACGGTCGGGCATTGTCCAACGGCGGCTAATATTGGTGTAGTCCAATACAGCTTGTGTGTTACCGCGATATTCGTGATTTCCCAAAATCGGAAACCAATCAATCATCAATTCCGGATGAGAATAGATAAGTTCGTAGTTGGTCATCCATAAGGGGTCGTTCACGCTGCGCACTCCTTCGAAATGATGGATATCCCCGGTAGCCAGGACGAATTCGGGACCGACCTCTTCTCCCATCGTACCCATCAGTTCGGCAATCGGTTTTTGGTCATAGTATCCGTTACGTCCCAAGTCGTTCGCTATATAGAAGTTGAACTTCTGATCAAATATAGAATAATCCGTCAATTGTGCCTGAGCGAATGTACAGACGGAAATCAATGCTAGAATCAATAAACCTTTAATCTTTATATTCATATTCTGTTGTATATTAGATGTTTGTAAATGTATGCAATTGTTTTGATTTTTGAGGAGCTGTTGGTTTAAAAGGAACAAATCAGCCCGTATCAGAAGTTGACTTTTACTCCGGCGTTAATCTTCACTCCATAGTGTTCTGACTGCATTGTACGGTCTTTGACGCCTTGATAATAACGCAACGGCTGGTTCAGCAAATTGGTGGCATCCGCATAGAACGTAGTCTTTATTTTCTTCCCAAACGTATAGCTGGCGTTCAAGTCCATGTAATTGACAGCATCGTAATAGCGGTCTAGTGCGGCAACTTCTCCCATTTCATCGATAAAACTGGAGGCGTAGTTATAAGAGAGACGTACGTTGAATCCTTTCTTCTCGAAATAGAGAGAGGCGTTGGCTGTGTGTTCCGGAGAACCGGGAAGAGACAAGTCTTTTTCATTTTCACGTCCTTCGAAGTTAAAGTTGTTCACTTTAGTGTGGGTATAGGTGTATGTGCCGTAGAATCCGATACATTTCAGTGCGGGAGCAATGAAACTGAAATCACGTTGGTAAGCAAGTTCTACGCCTAATAGATCTGCATCACCTGCATTTTTGGGCTGAGTGAATTTTTTGTATTCGTTATTCTGGTAGATATAATCTCCTATTACCTGGTCTACAATGAAATCGTTGATTTTCTTGTAGAAAATGCCTGCACTGACCAAACCTACACTTTTAAAGTAATAATCTGCACTTAAATCGAAGTTGTAGGATATAGTCGGAGTTAAATCAGGATTACCCATCACCAGCTCGTTGTCGCTACGGTTGATATTCACGCACGGGATCAAAGCCGAATATTTGGGACGGCTTAATGTTTCTGTAAAAGATGCGCGTACTTTGAAATCGTCGTTTACATCGTATTTGAATAAGACGCTGGGGAGCCAGTTGACATAGTCGTTTTTATGATCACCGGTCGGTTCGAGGCTTTCATCTTCGTTTTCATCTACGTTCCAATTCCAGCCGTTGTATTTGATATGAGTGGCTTCCATACGGAGTCCTAACATCATCTTTATTTTCTTTCCGAGATTTTGGTCGAAACGGAAGAAAGCGGAAGTGACGTTCTCTTTGGCGTGGTAATTGCCGGAAGACTCTTCAAGAACCTGCTCGCCTTCCATATTGGCCAGATTGAGTGATCCTAAGTATTCTTTGGAGACGAAATCCGTAGCTTTGTATTGGCTGCCGGGCATGAAGCCGTCTCGGATCTGACTGGTAAGATTGTTCATGTATTCTGTATCGTAGGTGTCTTTATATGCATCTGCGTAGTCGTAGCAGATTACGTCACGGTCTTTTGTCTTGGAAACATATTTGGCTCCGAACTTCAGACTGTTGCCGTAGATACCGTTGGTTAAAGGCAGTTCGAAGTTGACTTTGAATTTCAGGTCATTTTCATAGATTTCCTGATTGCTTTCGGTCAGTTCCTTTACTTTCCATTTTCCTCTTTCACCGTCTGCTTTTCCATTGTGGAGGCTTACATCTGTTGTCACGTATGGAAAACGGTCGCCTGCATCTACGACGTCGAATCCGAGAAAGTCCTGTTTCAGGTTAAAATATCTTTCGTTCGGACGATCTTCGGTGGCACGTGCGTAAGAAGCTCCCCAATCCATAGATAGTTTGCCGAATTGGTGCTCTCCACCCAGACTGAAATCCATAGTCTGCTGTAGTTCCAAACGGGCATTTTTATTGTTGGGTGTGCCTCCTTTAGTTTCTATTTGTGCGGATTGTTGCATTTCACCTTCGTCATCCAGTCCTGTCTTGTCCAGGTCCTTATAAGTGACACGGTAACGGTTTTCCCAGTCATGACGGCGGTTATAGATACCCTGCAATGTCAGTCTGTGGTTCGGGTTTATATCGTAGTCGAAGGCCAATGAGTAGCTTTGGCGTTCACGGGTTACGTAGTATTGGCGTTTTTGTGCTTCTACCATGACTACTTCTCCTTTCTTGTTGACATCATATTCGAACTCCACATCGTCCGATCCTACCGGAGCGTTTTGGTAGGAGATAGCGGCCATTACTCCTAATTTATTATTGAAGAATCGATCACCGTAGGTAAGCCCCAGATTCAATTGGGCTTTTTCACTGACCCAGTTGTATCCGGTTCCGGCAGTAGCACTGAAAGTACGTTTGTACGGAGTGCTTTTCGTGACGAGATTGATGGAGCCTCCGATAGCGTCTCCGTCCATATCGGAAGTAACTACTTTATTCACTTCAATGGTCTGTATCATATCGGCGGGAATCAGGTCGAGCTGAACGTTTCGCGTATCACCTTCAGCGGAAGGAAGGCGGTTGCCGTTGATGGTTACGGAACTAAGGTCGGCGGAAGTTCCGCGTACTTGTCCGAAGCGGGCTTCTCCTTGGTCATATTGTACGTTGATACCATTGATGCGTTTCAACGCATCTCCGATATTAGAGTCGGGGAATTTACCGACTTGGTCGGCTGAAACGACATTAGTGATTCCCAGATTGTTTTTCTGTGCATTGATGGCACGGCGTTGTCCTTGGAAAGCACCGCCTACCACTATTTCCTGCAGTTCCAATCCTTCGTTGAGCACTACATCTTTTTCGAGTGTCTTTCCGGCAGGAATGGTTATCTTCATTTCGACAGGAGAGTAACCTACATAACTTACTTTTACGGTGTATGTGCCGGGAGTAAGATTGGCAAATGTGTAGTAACCGTTGATATCACTTGTTACTCCGGTGTGTAATTTTTCAATATAGATGGAGGCTCCCGGCAGAATCTGTTTGGAAGTATCCACAATACGTCCGCGGATAGTACCTTGTTTGACTACGTTCACTTTTTCTTCTGCAAAAGTGTTACCGCTTGTACTCATAATTAAAAGAACTAATGAGAGTAATCTGATAAATCGTTTCATAAATGTTAGCGTGCGTTAATTATTTGCTGCAAAAGTAGAGGGGTGACGTTTCTTGCTTTTTACAGTTGGTTGAAGAACGCATAACAAATATGTTACGTTTATATTACGGCATTTGAGATGTCTACTTGATTTTCTCGCAGCGGATCAGGACTTTCTGTTCGTTATTTAATGTGCTGGCAAATAGATAAGTATCTCCTCCTTCCGATAGCTTGATCCGTTTACGGAGTTCGGCTACCGTAGCCGGGAAGTTGCGGATGGTGATGTTTGCTTTCTTGAGGTCGGCCAGACATTCTTTGCTTTCTTTTTTATTGAAGCTGCATTGATTGACAATCCGGAATATTCTTCCGGGAAAGTTATCAATCAAGGTGTCGGAGGTGTAAAGATGACTGTTGGGGTGTAATTTCCTTATAGGAAAAGCGGATGACAAGCTTTTGAAAGCTCCGGCCTTCAGAAGGGAGGCATTAGGCTCATACAGATATTCATCTAAAGAATCTGTGTAGCTGCATTGGCTGCATTGCTCCTGTTCACGGGTGAATGTAAAGTGTTGTCCTTCTTGCTCTCCTTTGGTGGAGAGGTTGACACAATGGATTTTGATTTCTTGCGGTATTGTCTGACCGAGAATCAGCAGTAACTCCTTACATTCGTTATTGACGGATATAATATGGACTTCCTGTGTCTGTTGCAGTTCTCGTAGTGCCAATGAAAGGTCGAGCATAGGGGAGAGCTTTACCATTACTTGCTTGGCCTTATTTAGTAAGAGTCCTTCGAGTGCGGCTACGTCGGGCTCGCAGTCGGAGATAGCGACAGCTTTACCTCCGTGCTCATTGCGGCGGGCGGGATCGAGAAAGATACAGTCTACCGGAGACATTGCTTTCAAGTGAGCTATTCCGTCTTCGTTCTTTACATTAATGTGGTTTAGGTCCAATATGGGGAAGTTGTGTGCGGCTATACCGCACAATTCTTCTTGTCGTTCTACATAAGTGACGGATTTGAATTTTTCGGCAAGGAATGAACAATCTACCCCGAATCCTCCGGTCAGATCAGTTAAGGAATCTCCTTGCAGGAGACCGGCTTTGTAATAGGCGGTGATCTCCGAAGAACATTGTTCTAAGGACAGGTGCTTGGGATATCTTATATCTTCTATCTTTTTCCACGATGGAATCTTTTCTGCGGCGATTTGCCGTCCTGCAATCTGAGTGATAGCAACCGGCATATCTACATCCGGATATTTTTTGCTTTGTAAAGCAAGAGTACGTACATCGTCTGTTGAATGTTCGCGGATAAAAAGTCGGGTTTCAGAGGAGATATACATAAAGATATGGTTATATGATACGATAATGTGATTAATGATGGGGTGCCGGTCATGGAATTAATTTATATTTCTGTTTAGCTACATCCCGGCTGCAATAATTGAAATGCCACCATTCACTGGGGAGTGCACGAAATCCGGCTTTTTTCATTACTGTCCGTAGCAGTAACCGGTTCTGATGTTCCGTCTCGCTTATTTTTCCATTGCGTACCAGCTCGTTTTCCTGTGTGATATGGGCTTCTACACCCAGATGGTCTACTTTCGTTCCCATAGGCAATGGTTGTCCAAATGAATCCAGAATACTGATATCCACGGCTAAGCCATAATTATGTAGTCCACCACCCCGATTCGGATTGGAGACGTATTTGTATTTGGAGGTTCCTTTCACTACATTCCACATTTTTTTCTGTACAGACATTGGACGGGCGGCATCGTAAATGATGAGGCTATAAGACGGGTGTAATTCCTTTAAAGCTCTTTGCGCCTTCACGAGAGCATATGCGGCGTCCGGGTGCAAATAAGCTTCTGTCAGATTATCGTAAAGGACTTCCCCGGTGAAGTTATCATCCTGTGTGTACATTAGCTGTACAGCAAGACTATTGTCTAGCTCAGTAACGTTTATCAATCCTAGAGAATCCATGTATAGAGCCATCGGACTTTTTTTAGGTTGAGGGGTTCTTGGGGGTACTCCGGAAATGTACGGGCACCATGTTAGTAGTAGGTAGAGAATAGGCAGATAGCATTTCAGTATCATCATTATACTTTTTATTTTGTATGCCAAAGATACTCTTTTTGCTTTTAGCTTGCAAATGAGGCTATATCTAAAATATAATTTATTCCCGTTTTCTTCCGATGAAATGGGCGATTTTTAGATATTCATTCTCAGGTGATAGTCCTACCTTGTATATAATTATTTGTGTATATGTACTATTCTTTATATGTGGATGGATTTTTTTTTATAACTATTTCTCCTTCCTACCTGTAATGTGCTGATAAAGTAATACATTTGTATCCATAATAAAAATGTTCTAGTAACATAATCTAAATCAGTCTTATGAATTTTAGAATATAAAAAAGACAGCTGTTTGTGAAAATCGCTAATATTGTTTGTTTGTGTTATCCCATTTTGAGTCAAGTGTGACTTCAAAATGGGATTTTTTGTTGTGTGGCATACCGGAACACCACCCAAAAACTATCAGAAATGACCTAAAAATAGTCGGCGGATAGATTTTCCCCTAAAAAATGTTTATTCTCGGTTCATTGCTTCCATCGAATTCTCGTAAACTTGCATCATCGAATTGAAACAAGTATTCACAAATTAAAAGTAACGCATATGAAAAGTTTAAGCTTCAAGAAAGACCTGGTAGGAGTACAGGAAGAATTGCTCCGTTTCGCTTATAAATTAACAACCGATCGCGAAGAAGCAAACGATTTGTTGCAGGAAACTTCATTAAAAGCCTTGGATAACGAAGATAAATATACCCCCGATACAAACTTCAAAGGATGGATGTACACTATAATGCGCAACATCTTTATTAATAACTATCGTAAAGTGGTACGAGACCAAACGTTCGTCGATCAGACTGATAACCTCTACCATATAAACCTGCCACAAGATTCAGGATTTGAAAGTACGGAGAGCGCTTATGATTTAAAAGAGATGCGCCGTGTGGTTAATGCCCTTCCAAAAGAATATAGAGTTCCGTTTGCTATGCACGTATCCGGATTTAAGTATCGTGAGATTGCTGAAAAACTAGATCTTCCTTTGGGAACAGTAAAAAGCCGTATTTTCTTTACTCGTCAGAGGTTACAGGAAGAATTGAAAGATTTCCGCTAAATAGGTGAAGATTGTTTTCAGTTTACATTAATAATTTATAGATGGGTAGTCTGAGCAGGCTACCCATCTTTTAGTTTGCAGATTACTTTACCAGTTACTAATAAGCATATTGCAAAAAAGTTTTCTAGCCACTTCGGCTGCCGGTTCTTGTGACAGTAAGTTGTCTACAACATCAAGTGTAGAGTAGATTATTCTCCCTTTACCATAAGGAATGATTCCCAAAGTAGAACCTAGGCAAAGGGGGGGGAGTACGATAGGAGCCTACAATCATTTCATCACCTTCCAAATAGAACCCTAATTTCTTATCTCCCTCGTGCACCAATGCTTGGTAAGGCCCATAGCTGTGTTGGTGGGCAGTCCATTAAACAGGGGATGTTCTTTTACGAAGTAAATACCACCTATCCAATTGCGTCCTACCGGGTAAAATCCTTTATAGACACATCCGGTAGCCTGTGCTATGGCATTCATCCACGACTCGGCTGATTTGAGGAGTATTAGTGTAGTTCCGTCTTTTTTTCCCTGTCAAGCAAATGCTGTGGTGAGATGCTCGCCGAGTTGGGAAGTGACCATACTAATTGTACACTGCCCGAAGGAGCGTTTTGACTATATTCCACACTAATATTACCCAAGCAACAGGCTTATATCTGTGAGGTTCTACAAACTAAAAGAGGCTCTATTCCCTTAGGAATGAGCCTCTTAGTTTGTGGACCAGCCTGGGCTTGAACCAGGGACCTCCAGATTATGAGGCTCTAAATTTCATCCTATTAAATTGCAATATGTCAACGTATTAATAATCTCATTGGAAGTTTATCAGTCAACAATTAGTCAACAGCTAAACCTACGGTACAAAGTTAAATATTAGTTTCCTATATTCCAAAGAATTGGGTTGTTAGTATGTAACATTCGTAGTGCTTATATAAAAAAGAAAACAGCATAAGAGTTTCCTCAAATGCTGCTCACTTTTAGTATGACTATAAATCTTTTATTCTACTCTCTGATAAGAGTACTTCTGACCTGTGGGTGTTACTCCGTCTGCTTCCAATTCCTGCACTGATAAGGTCATAGAATTAAGTAACAGAATATCATTGATAATCCATTCTTCTTCATCGCTGTACATTTCATAGAGCTTGTTACCGTCTATCTTGTACTTGCCCACTTCCTTGTAAGAGCTATCTTCTGTACTTGTATATTCAAATGTACCATCATTCTTATAAGTTACATGGGTAGCAACAGCATCACCACTTGTCCTCTTCCATTTACCTATAATAAGAAGAGTATTATAATCATCTTCTCCTTGTACTTCTCCATTCTCAATATTAACATTTAATGTGACCTCTTTCTTTGTGCCATCATAATATGTAATATTTACTTTGTATTTCCATATGTCAGAAGATTTGTCCGTAATGGAATAAGACAATTTAGCTTTAGCTTCATAATCAAAAGGCAAGTTGATATATCTTTGTTCTCCCCACATATTTTGAGCTGTCCTATAATTAATTCGTGCAACTCTTAATTGGTAAGAGCCATGAAAATTATCTATATCTAATTCCGCTCCTATGGCTTCTTCTGCTGACACTTGTTCAAATCGGTATTGAAAAGAACCATAACCGTTTGTAGCAATTCTACTCCCGTACATATTTATATCATTATCATCATATTCTCCATATTTGATAGTATAAACAGTATCACCTGCAAGCGTATATAAACAGTCATGAATGAAGCAGAACTCATTATCGTACCAATTAGGAATAAAAGTTCTTACTCTCCAAGAATCCATAGGTAAGATGTTCGCCATTTTGGATTGTCCTCCATTGACAAACAATGCCCTTGTGAATGGCGATGTTTCTCCATAGAAATCAAGCAATGTTATAAAGTCCTTATTGGAGTTTAGATGATATTTCCCATGAGATAATCCAATAGCTTTAACTCTTACCTCTTCATATTCTCCATAACCCTTATGTATTTGATAGATGGTATCAGTCTTGACATTATCTATCCAATCAAAGACCTTAGTCTTAGTAGCATATTGGAATAGATTTATCATTAGATAACCTTTAGCTGTAATTCCTGTAAATTCGATAGTATCACCTTTGTCTTCGAATCGTTTACAGGTTATATTCTCATAATCATTAATGTACTGCGAGTATGTTTTTTCTAAATCAGATGAACCATTATCCCCATTGGGGTCAAAGATGTGAATTGGCTCCTTTTCTAATTCATCATCGCCACAAGAACTAATTCCCATGCCTAATGCAACCAATAATGAGGTCGCTAATAATCTAAATGTTTTCATTATTCTGTATGTTTAAGTTTTTAAAATTCATCATTGTTTGTGGTTGCAGTTCTATATGTAACTGTCAATATACCGTCAAAATGTACTCCCAGTTCATCTTGTGAATTATTAAGGGTGACATTTAGAGTTATAGAATTAGAATTTGTATCTCTCCATATTGCATTACCTTCAGAAGAAACTGCTGGATTACCATATTTAGAACAAAATGCATTCCCTAAACCGTTGAATGCCTGTGTAAACCTATTCATAATTTGATTCTGCTTGGATTTAGCTTCACTCAGAATGGTAGCCCTGTCTTTAAAAGGATTATCCATTACAGATGCGTTATCAAATAATGTGAATGTAGCTTCTACGAGCTTTTCATTTTTATAGGTGATAACTAAGTTGTCAAATTTAGTATCAATGAATGTAACATTTTTCAAATAGATGCAAGGATGCTTCCATTCTACATTAGAGTATCTTTTTTTTAACTTATCTATGGCTACATAAGGCTTGTCTTCCAATTTAATTCCTAAGAAGCCTGTAATTTCATTTTGAGCATTGATATAAGTGGTTATAAACAGCATTGATAAGAACAGTAATAATCTGTGCTTCATAATTAAAATGTTATGCTCATCTGCTTCCTACGATGAATTATAAATAAAAAAGGTGTGGAAGCTATATTTGTTCTATCCTACATTCAGGTCTTCGCATTACCTTTGGAATGGATAAAACAATAGCCCCACACCAAGAGGTATATAGAAACCTTACAGACATAAGGTAAATATATATCCAGTGTGGGTGCTATTGCTATCATCTTCATTCCAATATCAAAGTTGCGAAGTTTGAATGTAGAAGATAATTTCAATAACACCTTTCGTTAAATATGTCCTTCCAACTCTCTATCTCATTAGTTCATTGGAATTGGTGCAAAGGTAACAAAAGGTTTTAAATCTATTAGCATGGAGTGTGGATTAATAGTAATTATTGTGTTACTAAACAGAGAATTAATGGAGTATTTAAGCAGAGTTGCATCTGAACTCTCTAAATCCATGTGGGTATCAAATTCACTTCTCCCCATATAAAGACTAAATTCTGAATATTCTTACCCACCTTGAATTATTATCTTTAGGTCAGCATATTGTTGGATATTCAAGAAGTGCTACCCGTAACATGATTAATAAGAGTTGAGATAGTTATAAACTCTGTAAACTAATGGAATTGCATTACTTCTATAAGGCTGAAATGCCAAACTGTCAAGATTGGGCTTTAGATGTATCTAAGCTCAATATTTCATTGATTTGGGACAGAACCATTCAGACCACTATAAAGATGTATCTTAATAATCCTGTCCCAATCAATTAGAAACTCAAACAGTCATAAGTCTGTAAGATTTCTTCCTGCCTTAATCCCAAGTATCTTTTAGTAATGGCAACAGAACTATGGTTGAACAGTTCCATCAGCTTTACTAAAGCAAGTTCAGCATTATCACTGTTCATATTATAGACCTGCCTGCCAAAAGTCTTTCTAAGTGAATGGCAGCTAAAGTTCTTAATCTTCAACCTGTACTTCTTCTTCACCTCTTTAAGAATGATATTGATTCTTTGGACTGTGAAGATAGTGCCTTTCTGACTTATAAGGATTGGTGCATTGATTCCAATAGGATTTATATGCTCGTGGCACTCTTTAATATGATGTTGTAATTGTGGGTTTAGTCTGATAGTTCTTACCTTGCCTGTCTTTTGCTCAATTACTGTAAACTCGTCAGTACCTAATATCTGCTTCCATCTTAGAGATAGAATATCAGATATTCTTAATCCTGTGAAGCATCCCAAACTAATGAGGAGTGAGATTTTATAATTCTCATCTTTAGCTAACTTCCTTATGAGGTTCATTGCATCAGACCAAACAAGATAGTCTGCCGTTGTACTTGAATATTTAAGCGACATAATGTTCTGTTTTATAATGAAACGAATAGAAGTGAATATTAATTCTGAGTTGGATTTACTAACTCATTGATTACTAAAGGAACATTCACTAATAGCAGAAGTGAATATGATAAGGACACCCAACTTAGAAATTGAGTACCCTTTACCTTATTATAATTCTCCCTCGTCTGCGAAGCTGTAATATCCTGCATCTGTAAGTATGAGGTGGTCTAAAACTGTAATTCTCATAAGTCTTGCAGCTTCTTTGACCTGCTTAGTAATCTCCATATCCTGCCTACTTGGTTTCATGCTACCACTTGGGTGATTATGTGCAAGAATAAGAGCTACTGAATTGGTAAGCAATGCAGCTTGTAGAATTACTCTGACATCAGCACAAGTTTCAGTAATTCCTCCCTCTGAAATGAGAGTGTAACCTAAAATTTGGCTGGCTTGGTTTAGAAACAAGACTTTAAAATATTCTTTGTAACAGATAGTTCCCTCCTTATAGGTAGGAAGTAAGTATTTATAAGCGTCCTCTGAACTGACTACCTTATGCAGTTTCTTGAATTTGGGTTTGTAGGACAGTTCCACTTCACCCACAGTATAATCTATATCCATAATGTACAATATTAATAAGTTGGTAGAAATAAAGAAAGGACACCAAGTTAATGATGCCCTTTCCTCTCTCAATCAACAATCCACTCAGCCCAAGAACCAAGCGTATTCACTATCTCCTAATTTGGCACGTTGGATGCCTTGTACAAACTCTGTGCAGTTAAGATTCCTCTCCAAGAAGTTATCAATGTAACTTGACTTTACAGAACCATTGAGCAGGTTTAAGAGCTGCCAGCCTGTAATGCTGTCCCCCGTACTCTTGAAATTCACATCAGAAACGAATGCTCTGCAAGCTGCATTAATCTGACTGTCGTCTAACAATAGACGAGGTAAGCGTTTCTGTTGGTTGGGTGTAAGAGCTTGATATAATCTCATCCTGCCTATTATCTGACAGAACTCGCTTGTAGAGATTGACATCTGCCCAAGTGTCCTTAACAGATGCAGGTCTTTGGATGGGTTGTAAGCATGGAACAGATTCAATGCTGCTGCATATAGTTCCTGTACGCTTAGGACTTCTATCTTATCCTGTAAACCGTCAGTAGTAAGCATGAGGTTACTGCAAACTCTATTCCTAAATCCTATGAAGATTTTAAATCTCTCAACAGACTTCTTACTGTACAAGTTAATCTCGTTATATGCTCTCACTCCACCAATGGATAATGCTAAACGATTACCGTATTCATCATGTACAATGGATGGAATTTCAAAGCAGAAACACATTCTCTGATAGAACAAAGTTTTCTCTTCATCAGTCAGTTCAGAAGCCTTCTTACCTAATGCACTTGGTATTCTACCATTGATAGGGTGTGAAATTCTAATCTCTGGCATATCAAACTGCTCTCCATGAAAGTAATCTTTAGCTGCATCCACTACTGCACCTATAAAGGATTGGTGACTAATAGTTTCTTCCATTGATGCAAAACTTGGAATGATGCAGTCTTGTTGTAGGTGCTGTAAGGTTACTTCCTGTGTATTTGCTTCAATGAAATGGTTTACTTTCTTGGGTGCTGTAACTTCTTCTACAATGATTGCTTCTTCTGCAAACTCACCCATGTTTAATGATTCTCTACGCTGTGCCATAGTAGGCATAATTACTAAATCTCTCATAATGAAATTGAATTAAATGGTTATTGATTGAATGGATTTAATAGGAACAAACCCAAAACACAAGTGAATTTCTTCGCTTGTATCTTAGGCTGTCCTATGTCTTTCCCTAAAGATTCTTTCAAAGGAAATGAGGAGCATTAGTAAATTATTGGCAGGCTATGGTAATAGTGCATCGTGCCTGCTCTTGGATTAATAAGAATGTTTATTCCTGTCAGCCGTTGGACTACATTTATAAAGTATTCTTTTTATTTAAGAGCTATGAGGGGGTGTTTATATGGGTAGGGGTGTCTCGTATATAACTCTTGTGATTTTTAAATAGGTATTGTGAAGTTCCATTTATAAAGTCTGCCTATCTCCAACCTTAAAAATCCAATTTTAGATGTTTCTAAAGTCAGAATAAGGCAGACTTAGGATTATTCGTACCATTTATTAATATAGTAATAAACAGTACGAAAAATCCTGCTTGCCTGTTATTTGGACTTGAAAGCTATCTTAACCACGTTTTTTGAGTTGGTTGGATTCCACTCCTTGCGCTGTTTGGCTATATCATTGTCTAATAATAGTTCCTTTGGAGTAAGCTCTATCCCTTTGGGTATGAATTTTAACAGACCTGCATTATATAAATCCAGATTGTAACTCTCTACATTCTTCTTACCCATTCCCAATTTGTCAGCCAACTTATTAAGAGAAAGCAATATCTTGTTATCTTCTGCTATCAATAAGAGCTTGATATAATATCCTTTCACTTTAATATCCAAATCCATTTTCATAAAGAGGTAGGACAGTGTTATAAAGTTGGGGCGGTCTATGGGTGGGATGCAGTAAAGACTTCTCATTGTAAAGTCAATAAGAGGGTGGTTGATGGCTTCCCTGTATCTCTTTCTAATCAACACAGCTTCTATATCCTTATTGAAATTCTTTAGTGCAGTTTCTTCCTCTCCAGTCCGCTTAGCTAAATCCTTAATTCTCCATCTGACCTTATAATAGTCATTTCTATATAAGGACAGACAGAAGAACCTGTACAGATTAGGAGGATTGAGTTTATCTACAATAGATTTGTTAATAGTAGCATAATCCTGCCTAATGTTACTTATCCTGTTTTGCAGGTATCTTTGAGGTATCTTCATATTCATTAGTAGCTGATTGAATAGTATTGGTAAACTTTAAATCTTTCTTCTCTCGTTCCATCTTATAATAGTAGGCAGTGCCAAAATATATCTTAGCTTCCTTTCTGTTATGGAACTTCTTTCCTGTTGGTAGATGAATTATCATATCAGTTTAAATATTAGTAAATTAATAAGATAGTTTCTGCAATGATATATAATAGGTAGTAACCTTTCCATTTTTCTTTCTCCTTGTCTTTAAATAGTTATTAAGATTAGCCCACAATCCAATGTGAACCTTGTTATCTTTTATTCCTTGTTTAAGAGCCTTAGTTCTTATCTGTTCATAAGTAAATTCTTCCATTTTAGATATTCTGAATAGTTTGTAAGTCCGTCAATCTGTGTGATGGGATTATCTGTCTGTGGTACTGTAAAGATAGTAATTTCGTGAGTGGGGAACTAATGATAAGACCACAATTCAGAAGTATTAAGTAGGCAGGGAAACCTCTCACATTTCCCTGCTTCTTGTCAATCCTCCTTGTCATGTTCAAAACATAGGACTAAGTGTATAATCCCATTCTCATTCTTGAAAGCTATTCTTGGATTATCAACTTCCTTATATGTAATGGAAGTTATAATTATGGGGAACAGCTCATTTTCATTATAAAGTTTGAGACTATTTACAATATATTCATTAGAACTATATTCTGGGAGAATGAAACTGAACAGGTAGAGCTTGACATCATTGTATTGCTGCATTTTAGCTCTTAGTATTTCTTGCTTGGCAATTATTGCTTCGTAGATAGTGCTTAGATATAAGCTCGATTGTATGATATATGGATTCATTGTTTTATTATTTAATCGGTTAAGAATTAAGCCCACCTGTCACATGGGCTTTGTTGTTAATGGCTTATGCAGCCTGTTCTTCTTTAATCACTCCATGATTCTTTAGATATTGAGTGAGCATTTCAGAATAGATAGTGTTCACATGGTCTGATTTTACTTCATTTATAATTTTAATGCTGCTTTCATTCAATATCTTTATGGTGTTTAGAGTTTCATCCAACCCAATCTTCTTGTCTTCTCCATTCGGTGCGTAGTTGGCAAGCTGGGTAATTGCATCAATCATGTAGCGATGTCTGATAGTGTCCTTAGAAATCTTCATGTCATTTAAAGTCTTGATGATTGTATCTCCTATTGTCAAGTCATATTCTTCAAGTTTGGCTTCACAAACTCCCTGCATGGCACTGTTCCAGACTTTCAAACTTAGTGTTTTACCAAAATTATAATATTTGGTGACTACGCTGATGTTTGCTTTCAATTCCAATGCCTTTTGGAACACCCTGTTAAAGAACTCCTGCTGCGTGGCTAATGCTGCGTTGCCAGCTTTCTCCAATCCGTTAAAACCACGACTTAACACGTTGTTCACTCCTCTGTATTTGCCAAACTCCTGTAAAGAATCAAACTTTTTAATTCTCACATTCTCTATGGTCAGTTTTGTGTCGTCCTTGACTATGGCATTGAGGTTGTGTTCATGGTAGCTTGCCCATTGCCAATATCCGTTTGCTTTATCAACAGGAACGTAAACATTGGGAGTGCCTTTAGGTATAATGTTTCCGTTAAGGTCTTTCAGCTCAATGTCCGCGTTGTAAAATAGGGCGGCTTCTGTAATGTAGAGAGGAACTTTATCAAAATGTTCATTGGTTATCAAATCCTTGCCACATTCAAGGTTTACCTTGCTTACTGCCATACTGTAAACAGATGTAGCGATGATGATTTCCTTTTGCTCTTTAGTGAAGATTACCTGTTCGGCTGTGTTGGTAACTTCATTCCAAACTTCTATTTTAGTGGTTGGAAGTTCCACTTTTTTAAGTGCTTCAAGGTATGCAGTTTCAGCTTTACCAACATTAACTTGTGCAGATTTCTTAATATTGGCTTCTGCATCCTTGTTGGCTTCAAGCACGCTCTTGGCTTTCATCAAATTCTGACGGGCTTCTTCTACTGCTTGCATCTTCATAACTGTTGTTTCATTTACTTTTTCCATCTTTTTATTATTAAGTTGTTGAACTTCGTTTGCATTGGCAACTTCATTATTCACATTCTCAATAGCAATATTCTGTGACATAGTTTTGTACGCTTGACCTTTACAGCATTAGGTTCTATTTATTGTACATTTAATTTATAACCGTCCAGCCTATGCGCACTTGGCTTTCTGATTACGCTGCAAAGGTATGATGTCCTCATGAGGTGAATTGGTAAAGAATAACTGTATGTTTGAGTGAGTTTTTTACCAGCCATTTACCTTTAAGAGATTTATCATCACTCCTTTTTGAAAGCGCTGCAAAAGTAGAATATTGTGGTTGGGTAGGGTGGTAAGGAATAGGGCAAATAAAAAGGCAGTTCTTTACCATCGTAAGAGCTGCCTTTTAAGTAGGGAGGGTTTGGTTTACCAGAGTTTCGTTCCACCTATATTATAAGGTGATAATTTGAATGTTTTATAATCCAACAGGGCTTCTGCCGTATCGTATCTATTCAGAAAATAGCTCAGTCTGCTTCTGATATTATTTGCATCCGTATCTACATCGTCAGCTTCAATCAGTTCAATAGCCCTAAGATATGATTCTATCAAGTTTGCCTGTGGTCTTGTAGGAACTTTCTCCTTAACGGATTTTAAATGTGTGTCTTGAAGTAACTGATATGTTCCCCATATATATAATGATTGGATGGGGTTAATCTTCTTGCTGCCCACTTTTTTATCTCCATAGATGAAATGCAATTCATCTTGGGCTTCCTCCAAACTGTTTACTCCCAAATATTGATGCAGGTATTCATTCAGTTTGTTCTCAAACCAGCTATCTTTATTATTGATAGCTATTGGGGAATTACCACCTGCTGTAATCTTTATATCGGTAATGAAGTCTTTTCCTTTTTTCTGTTTGGGCTGATTGAGAGCAATGTATAATTTTAGCATATCGGGTCTGACTTCATGGATATATTGTTGATATAGCATATCGTCATATTCTCCTTCCGATATTGGAACTTCCGTTATTCTGTCCCTGTATAGGAGTGCAGCCATGAATATTAATGCACATGAAGCAAAGTCTTCATTATAAAGTTTTGTAACATAAGATTCCATTATTGTTTTAGGGTTAAAACTATCTGGAACTGTAACTACTATATTCTCGGTAGTAGCCAATGCAAATTTTACTGCATCTACACCCCAATCATCATTTGATTTACACTGATTGGCAAGCTCTTTTTCTTCTGGTGTCAGATGAAAGACTTTCTTAGTATAGACTTGGGTAAGTTCATTAGATATGTCGTCATAGGTGAATCCGAAACATCTGTTCAGTTCTGGATATAGTTTCTGTATGGTTGGTATGTCAAATGTTACTTTAAGCATGGTGTCAAATTCTTACTTTCCCTTTTAGAGAACTATCAATGATATGTGCATTAGGAGCATATTCTTTGCATAGAGCGTTTACAATTAACTGGTCTGCTTCGGTTGCATAGGGGCTTAATGTAATTCTTAAATTATCAAACGCATCATCCTTTAAGTCAATAAAGAATGAATCTATTATAGGAAATCGTTCTTCTCTTACACAAGAAAGGATATAAGTTGCGTACCTTTTGTCACCAATATTTATGTTATTATTTGGAAATATAATAAGTCTAAACCTACATTCGTCTTGAAATTCCCAATGTTTATGTTTGAATCTACCAACGTTTTCAAAATTTAAAGAAACGTCATTAGAGTTATTTTGTATTAGTGAATTGTATATTTTATTTAAATCATCTGTGTATTCAATCTTTTTATAAAAAAAGTTTTCATTCCAGAATGTATTAAGTATAGTATATTGAGGAGTAAACATCTTTGCTACTGGGATGATTGATGAAAAACTTTCCTCATTAGTCTGTATATGATATTTCTCAGAATCTTCTTTAGTAACGATATGCTTTTTAAACATATTCTTATCTAATGAGATTCTAACGCCTTTAGTTGTTGGTGTGTACATTCTCCATAATGGAATGCTTTCAATCTCATTAAAAGTCCAGCAGGAAACAAACATAAAACCTCCTAAATGGATTCCTGCATTACTTAATGCAGCTTCTTCAATGTCATCCATTTTGTCTAATCGCTTAAATCTAATTGTTTTATTCTTAAGAATTAGGGCTAAACTGTCAATAGAAGTATATTGGTGTATTATCATGCTAATAAATTTTAGTTTGTTTGCAAAGTTAAAAAATAATCCCCACCTGCACATTGCTACAAGTGGGGAATTATTAGCTTACTTACCAAACACGTACTTCACAACCTTAGTATTAGCCTTGTTTTCATTTACAAAGTCACGTTCAATATAAATATCTGTCACCTTCATAGAATCATCTATGTGGTTCAAAGCTGCGTGAACAATGTATTTGTCTATGCCTACTTTGTTCAGTGCAATGGTAGCCCAACTATGGCGCGCAGCGTAGTATTCCAAATCATCTACTTCTAATATTGCTCCAATCTCTTTCAACCCAGAATTAATAGCCTTGTTAAATGTCTTTTCATCTCCATAATATTGATAGAAGTTAAATAGACGTTTGCCTGTGCTGTCTTTGTACTTATCAATAAGAGGTTGCACTATCTTGGGAATATCTACCATCATCTTTGCACCATCCAATCTGCGAGCTTTGGTCTTAGTTCTGTTATAGATAATAGTGTTCCCTCTCATTTCAGTAGCATTGTAAAGGTCTGCTGAATTGATTCCCATAAGGCAGAATGAGAGAATGAAACAATCTTTAGCCAAGTTATAACGGCAGGTGGACTTATATCCTTTCTTCATGTCTTTATAAGGCAGCTTCCACACCTTTTTAATGATGTCTGCTGGAATGGCTCTCTTACGTGTAGCTTCCTGTTTAGGTATCTTGAAGTCTTCAAAGGGTGAGTTAGGAATAAGAATAAGGTTCTTGTCCTTCTTATTGAACTTACGTTTGGCTTCATTGAACAGCTTCTTGATGCTTACCAAGTAGAGGGAAAGAGTGCGGTTAGAGGTCACACGTTTACCTTGTTGCATCAGTTTCTTGGTACGTGCATCACGTTCTCCAATTAAAAATGCTTTGAACTGTTCCAAGAAGTCTAAGGTGATAAGATTTATATCCAATTCTTCCTTGCCAACAAACCGTACCAAAGCATTGATGGCAGTTGTATAATTGGGTGCTCCTTTTATGGTAGTAGAAGCTATCCACTCACGACTGAACTTTATAAAGTCAATGGTTTGTTGCTTCTCTTGCTCTCCGTTTAGGAACTCAATTATCTCATCCAATGAATAATGATTTTGGTCTAATTGCAGTTTTAAACACTGTTCCCTATAATAGAGAACAAGCCTATCTATTTCTCTCTTAATGGAAGTGTCCTCTTTGAATTTGAGGGATTTAGTTAGGTCTTGTTGAGTTACAAACAGGTTGGTGGATAAGCGTTTTACCTTGCGGTCTAATGTGAATCTAATCTTGACGTTATAAGTTCCGTCAACTTTTAGTTCACTCCTTTTAATCTCAGCTTTAATAGTCAGCATATTAGCTCTATTTTAATTAGTCAACAATTAGCCAACATCTGCTTAAAATAGGAGTAAATCAACCAAGAGCAACAGATTCATATCTGGAGGGTCTGCAAACAAAAAAGGCTCTATCTCGTTAGAGATGAGCCTTTTAGTTTGTGGACCAGCCTGGGCTTGAACCAGGGACCTCCAGATTATGAGTCGCAAATATTTGATTTTCAGCGATTTGCATTTTATATCTTTTCATATCCATACATCTTGATTTCCAAGCCCAAAGATAATATTTCCTTTTCAAATAATATTTCTTGTTTTCTTCTATTTTCCTAAGATGTGTGCAAATTGTGTGCAATTAGATTTGTACGGTAATATTGGGTTATATCAATAATAGGAAGCTTGTCATCTTATATAAAACTCGAAGACCTCCCCGGGTGCGCTATTCAAATGGGAAGCGTGGGAGGTCATATTAATTGCAAATATACTAAATGTATTTGAATATTCTATTTTATCTCTCTTGATATTGAGCTTTTAATAGAATACAAATTAATATCATGCTGATAAAATCCTAAAACAATAGCCTCATTGATATTATGTTGATGAGCAAATTGTTTTATTTTCATTTGCATTGCATGTGGAGAAATCATGGAATGTTGCTTGAGGAATGTATTCCATAAGTCTTTACCAATTAAAGAGCACTTGGCGAATTTGTTTGCTTCTTCCTCGCATTTATTTATTTCAGCTCCTTCTATGGCAATGTATTTCTGTTCTCTATTGTTAATAAGATGCATATAAACATGGTATATCTCATGCAATAAAGCGAAAGCATAATTATCGATTTTGTTTAATCGTAATGTTAATACAATGGTCGGATTTTTTCCTTGCCAAAAAGAAAATCCATCAATCGGTGTTTTGTCGAATTTAGACACTATAATAAATTTAATTCCATATCGTGACAGAATTTCTTTTGTCTTATCAATAGTGTTTATGTTTACAACAAACATTTGATTCAATTCCTGCACAAGTCTTTCTAAACTGTTTTCATCAAAATCGGCAACATCCGGCATTTGTGAACTTTGATAGAAAGCAAAATGTTTCCATGAGAAAATGTTAATTGGGTCGCTCTTTAAACATTCAGATTTCTTAAAATAAGAAAGTTCCTTTTCTGAAGAAAACGAAGCTATTAGTTCTTCAACTGAAGTTACGCCGAAAATTGAATATATTATTTTTATGTTTTCTGATATTTTCGTTCCAATAACATTTAATTTCTCGAAATATTTGACAGAACAATATTGAGAAATTACTTTCCATATCTCAATATTCTTTTTTCGTTCTACTATTTTCTTATTTATATTTGCTTGGTCTATATCATATTGATTTTGTAATGATAACCAATATGAAGCATCTATTCCTAAAATTTCCTGTAGCAAAACAGCAACTTCAGGAGTTACAGCACGACGTCCCTTTATAATATCATTGAGTACGGAAGTAGGCATGCTCATAAGTGAAGCCAATTCTTTTTGCTTCATTTCTCTTGCATCTAATTCATCCTTAATGATTTCACCCGGATGAATGGCTATACAAGGTACGCAATCGTTTAATTTGATTTTAGTCGCCATAATGGTTGGATATTTCTATTAATTCTATTTCAGTAATTATCAATGAACCGTCTATTGTGGAACTTTGAAATATTAATCTCCAACGTCCGGTACATCTAACCGATTCAAAGTCTTTTAAGTCACCTTTCAATCGTTCATAATGCAGACTTCCGATTCTGAATAAATCTTCTATTCTTGTGGCTGCTTTTAAATGATTATATGCTTTTATATAACCTTTGATTACATCCTTAGGAAGTCTCTTGTATCTTTTGTCATTGGTGCAACCCTCTTCCAATAACTCAATTAGTGCTTCATCTTCTGTATAGATATTCATGCAATTCGTTATCTTTCTGCAAAGATAAGGATTTTATTCTTTATGATAATATATATCATAGAATAAATTATCAAATTTGATAATTACATGATATTGTTTTTCAAATAAACAATAAAAAAGGATATATTGTTTCGTGAAAAACATCTTTTCAAAATTATTGGTGTGTTAATGATTGGCAAACCATTTAATTCAATTAATATGCTGCACTTATTCTATTTTCTATGTTTATTTTGTGCTCGGAATCTTCAAACATAATTTGAAAATCAATGCGAACTCTTTAAAATAGAAGAATCGGATTCAATGGCTTTGAATGTTTAACTTTTATTATCTATTTATCGATAGCTGTATTTTTCCGACTTTTAGTGATACTTCTCAATAATGTTCTTGAAATGAGCGAAGCGTATAATTCTTATTTACAGACTAATATATATACTATGTTTTGCTATTATCGTTTTAAACCGTTTGAAACTAACGTCTAAACTACTCAAAACCAATATTTAAAAGGCTTCAAAACGTTTATATTTCCATTCAAATGAGGATATATAGACTATCGTAAGCAATTCCGCTTGCGGGTAATCACTAAAACCATGTATAATTTTTCAAAAGACGGTATCGTAGTCTCTACGGTACTTGATGCACGTACTGCCAACAAAGAAGGCAAATATCCTATTAAAATCAAGGTTTATTATCAAAGAAAGCCCAAGTATTATTCTATTGGTATCTGCATGACAAAAGAAGAATGGAACAAACTGCCGGATAGCAAATCTTCTGAAAGCAAGAAAATCAGACAAGCCATTGAAAGTAGTTTTTCTTTAGTCCGTATGAATGTTGAAGCTTTGGCAGAGAAAGGAACATTCTCTTTCAATACGCTCAATTTACGTTTGGGAAAAGCTACCGGTGATACTCTGAACAGTGCCATACGAGCTAAGATTGAGGAACTGAAAAACGAAGAAAGAATCGGGACAATGCAGTTCTATCAAACTACATTGGTAATGGTTGAGGAAGTCGGCGGCAAAGATATTCCATTTAGTGCCGTTACGGTTGAATGGTTACAAAAATGCGAAAGACTTTGGTCGAAAACGAGAAGTATTTCTACAATCGGTATGCACATGAGAAATATTCGTACTTTGATGAATGAAGCCAAGAGAGCCGGCGTTATCAAAGAATCGCAATACCCATTCGGAAAAGGTCTGTTCGAGATAAAGACCGGTATCGGAAGAAAGAAAGGATTGACAAAGAAACAGTTGAAGGCCATTTTCGATTATAAGAGTGAAAATGAAACCACTAACAGATATAAAGACCTCTGGATATTCATTTACTTGTGCAACGGTATCAATCCGACAGACATGCTGAAATTGAAGTTCTCGGATATTGTGGACGGTGAAATATGTTTTGTGAGACAGAAAACAGAGCGCACGACAAAGAATAGGAAAGAGATACGTGCGGTTGTTTCTTCCCAATTACAGACAATAATTGACAAGTGGGGAAACAAGCCGTTACCCGATAATTACATATTTCCTTATATGAAAGGGCATGAAACGGCTATAGAGCGTAAAGCGATTGTACGCGATGTTGTCAAGCGAATCAACAAACGTATGAAGTTGATAGGTGAAGAATTGGGTATCGGCAATATCACCACATACACCGCAAGACATTCATACGCTACCGTATTGAAACGAAGCGGAGCCAATATCTCTTATATAAGTGAATCCTTAGGACATACCGACCTGAGGACTACGGAAGCATATCTGGCGAGTTTCGAGAAAGAGGAGCGTGCTAAGAACACTAACCTTTTGACCTCGTTTTTGTAGCCTATATAGCCTATATGGGGCTCTTCTTACTTTCCTGCCCGGTAATTCTATTCATACAGGAAACCGGGCTTTTTTATGCAAAATTACCGGTGCGAGAGCTTAATTCAGGTTAAGAATACAGTTAAAATACCTTTTTCTTTTATATTCCGACAAAAAAGAGGATATATGTAATGTCCGATGATTCATGTATTCGGAGTATTACTAAATTCAAAAATAAATAAAGTTATGGCACGAAAGAAAAAAGTAGAAGAAGAACAACCGGTGACTGCCGAAGTTGTAGAGACTAAAAAGAAATCTTCAAAGAAAGCACCAAAGACTAAAATGTCTGCTCAAAAAGAAAGCATACAGGAAACCGGTGTTCAAGAGCCGATTGTCAAAGAAGAAAATACGAAAGATTCTTTTAAAGACAAAGATTATACAATCGATGAGCTTATAGATATGTTAGGGCCGGATATTGATTGTGAGGATGATACAGAGTTTTCATTAACGGAAAATACTTCTTCACAAGAACAGGAATACACAATAGAGGATATGCTTTCCGCATTGGACGAGTCAATCGATGATGACGATGAAGAATGTGTTTCAGATGAAATACTTGATAAATTCGACAAGACACTCGAAGAAAAAGGTTTGGGCGATGATTATTTTCGGAAGAAAGAAGAACGGCTTAAAGAAATGGATCTGGAGCATGAACTTCACGAATTCGCCATTGATGAAATGCTGAATGAATAAGAATATCTAATTTTGTAACCTGCAACAGTCTCTTTATGAGATGTAACTTTGTGATGTGCCTTATTTTTTCTAATTTTGCATCGTCATGGCAACATGGCGGACATATTAGAAATTTAAGGTACACGAAAGTGTTTAACTGATTCTCTACGACGAAGTCTGGTAAACTATCTGTAGAACGGGAATAAGTTGGCATCTCTCGCGTCATATCCGTATATGGCGTGGGGACTGTTGCTTGTTTTAGTTCAAGGTCTTACCAGAGCCCGTCGTATAAAATAAGTTAATGGCCTCACGCTTTCTGCATTTATGAACTCTTCTGATTTGAGGCTAAGGGAGAAACGACATTCTGGTAATTATGAAGAAATTTTTATTAATGTTAGGTGCGGTAGCTTTATTTACTGCATGTAGTGATGACGGTGGTTCCGGTAGTGGCAATATCAATTATGAAGAAGGTTATAAATACCTTACGAATTTGAATGTGAGTGACGCCAAGATGATTTATCAGAAATCATCCGCAACAAGAGCAACAGGGGACGACTCTTATTACAAACTTGATTTATCAGGCAATGAAGTAAAGTTGTCAATCAAGGGAGAGGATGGGCAAGACCATAATATTGGTATTAGTAAAGTTGTCAAACTGAGTGATAAGATTATTCTGGTGAATCCTGTTGAACAAGATATTGTTGATTTGTTTTATAAACCCGGCCCTGATGATGATTATATATCTGTTGGCAATCAAAGTATTAGGTATCTCTCAATAGTAGATGTTCAAACAGAAAAGTTATACAGATGGCCGAAAGATGTACATATTGATTTGTATTACGGTTCATTGAAAACAATATTGGATAATCAAGGAAATATTTATATTGCTTCTTCTTCTAATTCAAATTATCCAGAATATAGACAAATATACAAATTGAATGTTTCAGATTTCACAATGCAGAAAATGTTACCTGATGAAGTTATATGTAATAATTTCACTGTAACCGATAATGGTTTTGTTGTGTATTGGAGTAGTCAAGAACAACAACAGAATTGCCGTGTGAAATGTCCGGGTGGCAGAATTTATCCGATTTCAGATACTTATACATTCATCTTTAACGGTAATTTATATTCCATTCGCAATAATGCGATTATTCAACATAAGACTATTGGAAATAATGACTTAGAAGAAAAAACAATATGCACCATATCTGATGAACAATTCACTGGGTATGGGGAATTTGCTGTTCCTAATCATGTGCGCAAAACACTGTTGCTGAATGAATATTATGAGTTTGACGGAGAAAAATGTACAAAACTTGATAAGCAGATTAATATTGGAGATATTCGCACAAATAAAGCATGGTACAACCGTAGCAATACAACTTTCTCAAAAATAGCAATGAAAGATTATCAAGAATCTCAGTTTCAAATTTTGGATTATGAAATACAAAGTCTTTCGGCAAATTCTGAAAGTTCCAATATCACATTCACCGGTTTCAGATATTCAGACGGTGTAAATGTCGTAGGAACTATCACAGAAACAGATGAAGTTATTATCGATAATGTTGCAGAAAACGGAAACAAAATCATCAATCTTATTTCGTTGAACTAATATCAACTCAAAATAATATCCTCTTGTTGCTTATGCAATGAGAGGATTTTTTATACCCAAAATTTTAAAATTATGAATAACAGAATTACCCCTTATAACATTACGGAGCTGAAAACAAATGAAATATTCGTGTTCGGTTCAAACTCAAACGGTGTACATAATGGAAATGCCGCAGCAACAGCGATGAAATTCGGAGCTATTATGGGGCAGGCTGTGGGAATACAGGGGCAGACCTATGCGCTGCCTTCCAAACACATTGAGAATCTTAAAAAACATATTGATGATTTTCTGCTATATGCGGAACAACATTCGGAATATATTTTTTTAGTTACAGAGATAGGATGTGGAATATCCAAACATTCGCCATTTGAGATTGCACCGTTATTCAAAGAAGCGGTTCATATAAAGAACATCAATTTGCCTTTGTCCTTTTGGGATGTTCTGAATGGTGGCATACAAGCCAGAATCAAACAGGTTGCCGAAAAAGAATCTCCTTCTGTTTCTGATTTTTGTCAAAGAACGGGATTGTCTTTTACTATACTGATGAACATTTTATTCAGAAAAGAACTTCCTACCGTCTGGATTGTGCGAAAGATACTGATTGCCTTTCCGTCTATAAATGCAAGGTGGCTACTTTTGGGAGAAGGCGATATGAAACTCACGAAACGCAATAGTTTTTTTCACAAGAATAAACGATTTTCTGCATATCCTTTTCGCTTCCAAATAGACGTAAGATTATTATTTTCCCATATCAAAAATAAGGCTGTTTTCGTCTCCTGTATCGTGCTTTTCTCCTGCCTCTAATACTCGGTATAAAAGGAGCATGAGCATATCTCGAATATGAAAGAATAAATAAAAGTAAAAAAAATATTACATAGTGAATAAAGTGAGTAAAGTGAACTATATTTTATAAAAAGTATAAAGTTTTATATTGTTATATGGTCTATAAAATAAGAATATGCTCTATTATAAAAATATTGTTCACTTTACTCACTTTATTCACTTTTATCTTTTCTTATAAAAGGATTTCTATAGGGCAATTCTTTATATCAAAGTTTTCTATGGCATTCCATAAATCTTCTTGATATTCATATAATGGCTCTATTAAGACTTCTGGAAAAATAGCCTTGTTTGATATTTGGGCGAGACGAAAACCGGAAGTTTCAAATTTGCGTCCAACCTCACTTTTCATTCCATAGGATTCAACGACCTCAAAAGAGTACTCTCCTAAAAACTTCAATCTGCAATATTTTTGAGGATACCAGCCGATACAGACGATTTCACCTTCAAGCAATGATGAAAACTTGAAATAGTCCATTCCATTGAATCCTTTCTCTATGTCAAAGTCCGTATTGGTCTGTTTGTATTCGTGGCAGAATGTTTCCCAATCCTTATATCCTAAAGCACGAGCCATGAAAGATAATTTTCCAACATCCGGCTTTCTTTCCTTGTCTGCATCTTTATCTCCCCAATAACGACGTAATGTATCAACGCTGATAGTTTCAGATTGCTGGATAACGCTTCCGTCTTCATATTTTGGGAGAGGAAAATTTGTATTGCTCTGTTTCTTTATATAATCGCATAGGTCAGAGTATGCATTATCTGAACTCAAATCTATATTAGAAACTCTTACTAACTCGTTTTTTAAAGTTTCAAACCTCTCTTTGTCTATCGGTATTCTTTTCTTTGCCATATTACTACATGATGTTTATGACAAAAATACAAAACGTAACCAACTAATCAAATATATTTCATGCCTGAACATGCCAAAATCAATAATTTCTTTTTGGTAATATATGTAACAAACTAATAATTAGTCTGATACAAACGTGCCTGAATGTGCCTGAACGTGCCTTTTTATGCCGCTTTTGGACCTTTGTATTTTTGCACCAGAAACAAAAAACAAAAGGTATGGAACATCAAAAAACAAGTTATGACACGTTGCCGGAACGGATAGATTATCTGATTCAGGAAATATCAGAGATAAAAAACATTCTGATAAACAGAATAGAAAAAAGGGAAGAAATACCAAAGTGGCTGAATAAGGAGCAAGCCTTAAAATATATTCAAAAACAAGGATATAAATTAAGTTCATCGAAACTCTATAAATTATCAGCAACAGATAATATACCTTGTCACAGGTCAGGACGTAATCTGTATTTCTTTGCTGAAGAATTGGATAAATGGTTAAACAACCAAATTGAGGAGGAAGGCAAAACGAGCCAAAATCTTTCAACTCAATCAATACAATTAATTATAAAATCGGCTCAACAAAGATAGGAGATAAATAATATGAATAGTAATAGCAACAATAATAATATTCCAATGATAAATCATCCGTATAAAACAGCAAAAGGCTTGAAACGATATGTAAGAGATATTTTGCAGCAAGTACAACAAGAGGAAACATTGAAGAAAATAATAGATATATCTTCAAAAATAGACTATCCGGTTATTTATCATCTTGATGATGATAAAAAACTTGAAAAACTTGCAGAACTACGTAGGAAAGAAAACAACGGGGGATTGTCAGAAAATGAAACAAGAGAATTAAAGGGGTTAGAGCCGGATGATGAAGTCAAATATATTATATTGATAGAAGAATTAATGAAGAACGCGGATGAGTTTAAATTGGGGCTCGGCATTGAGCCGGACAGTATTCAGCCATATATTTATACGGGCTGTTACTGGAAAAACATAACCCGTCCACTTTTGAAGGAATTTCTTGCCGTAGCGGCAAATAAGGCAGACTTCAATTATTATGATATTAGACTGAGTAGGAATCTTGAGAGATTGTATAATCAGTTTGTCGCTCTTTGCACTCTTGTACCGGACTTGAATGAGAAAAAAGATGAGGTGAAAATTAATCTAAAGAATGGGACATTTGTCATTTCAAAGGACAAACAAGAGTTGAGAGACTTTGACAAGCGGGACTTTTTTAAATATCAATTGCCTTTTGAATACAATTCTAAAGCGACTTGTGATGATTTTAAGGCTTTCTTGAATGAGGTTTTACCTGAAAAAGAATCACAAATGATTCTTGCAGAATATTTGGGATATATTTTTACTCAAAACTTGAAATTAGAAAAGTGTTTGATTTTGAAAGGTGAAGGAAGCAACGGTAAATCCGTCATATTTGAAATAGTGCAAGCACTGCTTGGAGAACACAACACTTGTTCCTATACGATAAGTAATTTATGTAATGAAAATGGATATTTTAGGGCACAATTAGGTAATTATCTGCTTAACTATTCGTCAGAACTCGGAGGAAAGAATATCAATCCTGACTTGTTCAAGAAGCTAATCAGCAATGAGCCTATTGATGCGCGTTCTCCTTATGGACATCCGTTTATTATTCGGAATTATGGAAAGTTTATGTTTAACACTAACAAATTTCCTAATAATATTGAATTTACCCATGCCTACTTGCGAAGATTTATAATCTTGAACTTTGAAGTGATTATTCCGGATGAAAAACAAGATAAACATCTCGCCAAGAAAATAATATCCAAAGAATTAAGCGGTATTTTCAATTGGGTGCTTGAGGGATTGGGAAGGTTGTTGAAGCAACAACAATTTACAGAATCGCCAAAGGCAAAAGAACTTCTTGAGGAAATGAGATTTGAATCTGATAGTGTGGCACAATTCATAGAGGCAAAAAAATACGTGCCTTCTGTATCAGATAATGATAGAGTCTTATTAAAAGATTTTAGAGAAGAATATAATGCGTATTGTTGTATAAAGAAGTTGATACCTGTGAGACGAAAAGAATTTTCAACTCGCATAAAGAGTTTGAAATTTGAGATTGAGAAAGGTGGTGGTGGGAATAATTATATTTTTGTGAAAAGTAATAATATTGCTAAACAATTTGTAGAAAATTCATTGCCTGATGGCCTGTAAAAAAGTAAGAAATATGGAAAATATCATAAAAGTATCAATGTTTGAAAGTGCGCAAAATCGTTATGCAAGCGGAGTAGTGAACTTATGGGACTGGTTGTTCTTAGAGGACTATCGTACTGTTTTAATCAAAGAACTTCGAAATGAATCTGATTTGATGAAACGGCGAGAATTGAAAGAACTTCTTCCTGCAATAACTGTCAGTTGTGTTTGTTCTGAACGACGAACTGAAAAAATTTACGAGTATACGAACTTGATTTGTATTGATATTGACGGAAAAGATAACCCGTCAATATCAAACATAGAAGACCTTAAGATTAAGTTGGGTGAACTACCTTATATTATGTATTGTGGATTGTCTGCAAGCGGAAATGGCTTGTTCTGTATCATTCCTTATGCGGACCCTACTAATCATAAGAATGTCTTTGAAGCCATAAAAAACGATTTTGAAGAAATGGGTATCATTATAGATAAAAGTTGTGGCGATATATGCCGTTTACGCTTCCTTTCGCATGATACGCAACCGTATGTCAATAAACATGCGGAAGTTTATACGTCTAAGCCAAAAACAAAATCAAATGCAGTGGAATATATTTATAAGCCAAAACAGAAATATAAAACGAAACCACCTAAACCCCGAACGCTTCTTATCCCCAATGCGATAGAAACCTTTCTTCGTCCAAATAATTTTGTTTTGGAAAGTGCCACTCCTTTAACAAAGAAACAAAAGGTTGAGCGGCTATTGAATGAAATAACCAGAAATCAAGTGGATATTACTTATTATTACGATGATTGGATTGCCATTGGCAATATCATTAAGAATATGTTTGGTGAGGAAGGTAGGGCTTTATTTCATAAGGTCAGTAGTTTTTATCCCAATTATGATTATGATGAAACTGATAGGGAATATTCCGCTATGATAATTGGACGGTATCGATATAATAGTGACCGCTTATTTGAAATAGCTGCAAAATATGGATTTTAAATAATGGGAAGAAGATACCCTTTTATCTTCAATAACTTTTATATTTTTAAAATAATGGGAAAAAATGAAATTGGTAACAACAGAGCCGACTCAAAAAAATCTGTTGAGAGTAAGAATTGTGATGAGTTAATGACAGTCCCTTGTGTAGATACGGATATTAAGCCCTCTTCAGACGATGAGGGTGACTGCACATCAGAAGTAAAGTTTGTAAGAGTCAGTGATTTGTACTCAAATTATCTGAAGCGTTGGAATCCTTACAAGAGTCCTAAAAGCAGAAGAGAGTATGCGCGTTGTTTGGAACGACAGTATCCTGGTCTTGTTCGACATGGTTGTACAAACAAGGAAACACGTCTTTATTTGAAAGAGTCACCACGCTCTTGTGAAAAGGAACTAAAATCAAATGACATTGATAATATTTGATTGTACTTTGTTGGAAATGAATAGTCGTATATTATCTACACTATTACTTCTTATTTGATTTTATTGCGAAGAAAAGGGATAATTACCGGTGTGTAGCTTATCCCTTTTTTCTTCTCAAAACGTGTGCAATTTGTGTGCAAAGAGCCTCATCCTATACCGAAACCAAGGATAACCTATGCAAAAGGAAGAAACCCAAAGAAAAAGAATATCATTTACCGGTGTGTCACGTTTATCATTGATTATCACCACTTTCCAAAGGTTGTGTGCAAATTGTGTGCAAGGAGTTTCAGTGTGCAAGAAAAAAGCCGTTACAAGGTTACTTGTAACGGCTTGATTTTCTTTGTTTTATGCTTCGTGGACCAGCCTGGGCTTGAACCAGGGACCTCCAGATTATGAGTCTGTTGCTCTAACCAACTGAGCTACAAGTCCGGTGTATCCATTTATTGGATGCGGTCACAAAAGTAGTGCTTTCTGTCGAATTATGCAAATTCTTTTGATAAAAATCTGCTATTCTTTGCCTTCAAAACTTGTATTCGCGTTTCGGATTCTTGGGAAACCAGCCTTTCCGTACCCGTTCTTCCTGTTCAAAGACCTCTTTAATGGTCCAGAAGGAAGAGAAAGCGAATACGCCTAGCAGGGAGGACAGAATTACATTGTCAATGCTCAATGACGTTATGACACCGCCTATACCGAGTATCAGGAATATCCACCAACATTTAGTGCCCCAATAATATTCGGCCTTTACCACAACGGGGTGAAAAAGACCGATAATCAAAAAGGTACAAATTCCGATAAATAGCCCTGCAAGGTGATATTCATTCAGAAACTCCATCGCTTGTTATTTTTCTATGCGAATGGGGATTTCTTTCTTGATGCTCTGTTCCAGAGAAATCAATGTCTCGGTGGCTACTACACCTGGTATCTCTTGCATTTTGTTATTCAGCAAATCCATCAGATGCTCGTTGTCACATGCGTACAATTTGGTCAGCATAGTGTATGGTCCTGTAGTGAAATGACATTCCACAATTTCGGGAATCTTCTGAAGTTCTGCCACAACAGCTTTGTACATAGAGCCTTTTTCTAATTTGATACCGACGTATGTACATGTTCTGTAGCCCAAAGATTTGGGATTAACGTGGTAGCCCGAGCCTACAATGACACCTAAGTCAATCAGTCTTTGCACACGCTGATGGATGGCTGCACGTGACACTCCACATTCGGCTGCTACGTCTTTGAAAGGGATACGGGCATTCTGGGAAATAATTTCTAGTATCTGCCTGTCGAGATTGTCTATTCTTTCCATAATAATAAATTATAATTTCCAGTTGTTATCAAATAGTAAGCAAATATAGAGATTTATTTTAATTATTCTTCTTTTTTGAGAGAAAAAATAGGCAAAAGCAAAAAAAAGAGATGCAAACGCTTTGCACCTCTTTCCTTTTTCTATTTAGAAAGAAACTTTCTTATTTCTTATCTTTTTCAATGCCCACCAGCTCAACTTCGAAAATCAAAGTAGAGAACGGTTTGATTTGGCCGCCTGATTCTCTAGCACCGTATGCCAGTTCCTGAGGGATGTAAAGTTCCCATTTAGAACCGACAGGCATCATAGTCAATGCTTCTGTCCAACCTTTGATTACTTGGTTAGCACGGAAAGTAGCCGGTTCTTTACGTTTGTAAGAGCTGTCAAATTCTGTTCCGTCAATTAAAGTACCTTTGTAGTTAACTTTCACTTTGCAAGTGTCAGCAGGGATTTCACCTTTACCTTCAGTGATCACTTTGTATTGCAGACCGCTCGGAGTTGTTTTCACACCTTCTTTAGTCTTATTGTCGGCAAGGAACTTTTCGTTTTCAGCTTTGTAGTCAGCGTATTTTTCAGCCAAAGCTTTTGCTTTGATTGTTTCCATAGCTGTACGGGTATAAGTCTGAGCTTCTTCCATAGTCATCATGCCGCCTTTTTCCAAAGTACCTGCGATGAAACCTGCCATGAAGTTAGCTTTGCTGATTGTTTTAGTAGAGTCGCCGGCAAATAACTCCTGGTTGATACCTTTCATCATTTGGTTGCTGATCTGTTGACCGATTTGCAAACCTGCCATGTAAGCGATATCTTTCTTGCTGGTTTTGTTTGCACCTTCGTTCAAACCTTTGATGAAATCTGCCATATAAGCAGTATCAACATCCAAACGACCTGTCAGGTAGCCTTTCAAACCTTGAGTCTGAGCCATACCGATAGAATAAGACAGGGAGTCGAGTTCTGTTGACAGATTTGCTTTAGGAGACTGAGCTGTGCAAGAAGCAAGGCTTGCAGCAGCGGCGATTGCCATAAAAATACTAACTTTTTTCATTTTGCTTTGAATTTTTTTATTTATAATACTTCGAGTAATTCTACTTCAAATACGAGTGTGCTGTGGGGAGGAATCATTTCTCCGGCACCTCTTGCGCCATAACCCAGTTCAGACGGAATATACAGTTTCCATTTAGAACCTTCCGGCATCAGTTGCAGTGCTTCAACCCATCCCGGGATTACCTGGTTCACGCCGAATACTGCGGGCTCACCACGCTGAACAGAACTGTCGAACAGTGTTCCGTCAATCAAAGTACCTTCGTAATGGCATTTTACCTGATCGGTAGCCTGAGGCTTTTTGCCTGTACCTTCTTTTATTATTTCGTATTGCAATCCGCTGGGCAGAGTTACTACACCTGCTCTTTTTTTGTTTTCCTCAAGGAATGCTTTCCCCTGTTCGATAGCGGCGGCGCCCATTTTAGCTTCCAGTTCTTCGAAATACTTGTTTACTATTTCGCGGGCTTCCTGATGGCTGATAGCCGTCTGGTTGCCTTCCAATACATCTTTGATAGCTTGTGCGAAGTCGTCTACCGAAAGGTTGGCGATTCCCATACTTGATAAGTTTTGGCCGATTCCGAGACCAATAGAGTAACTGAATTTATCCATATAATGTTTTTTGTTGGCGATTGAAGCGTATTTCATAGTTTTAGCCTTCAATCAATTGCAAATTTATGAATCGCAAAAGTACGTGTTTTATTTGAATGATTTAGCATTTGGTATTTAAAAATTCTTATATCTGTGAAAGTTAGCCGTTTTTTTACAAAAGAATTAGTTCTTTTATTCGATGATTCTGATTACATTTGTGTGGCTATTAAAAAAAAGGAGGAATAGTAATGAAGAATCTGGTAGTTTTGACGGGTGCGGGTATGAGTGCCGAGAGTGGGATTAGTACATTTCGCGATGCAGGCGGTTTGTGGGACAAATATCCTGTGGAGCAGGTGGCTACTCCTGAAGGTTATCAGCGTGATCCGGCTTTAGTGATTAATTTCTATAATGAGCGCCGGAAACAGTTGTTGGAGGTAAAGCCGAACCGTGGACATGAATTGTTGGCGGAACTGGAGAAAAACTTTCATGTAACGGTGGTGACACAGAATATCGATAACTTGCATGAACGTGCCGGGAGCAGCCGTATCGTTCATCTGCATGGCGAACTGACGAAAGTGTGTTCCAGTAGAGATCCTCATAATCCTCATTACATAAAAGAGCTGAAACCGGAAGAATATGAAGTGAAGATGGGAGACAAGGTCGGCGACGGCACTCAATTGCGACCTTTTATCGTATGGTTCGGAGAAGCTGTGCCGGAAATTGAGACAGCCATCCAATATGTGGAAAAAGCGGATATTTTCGTTATTATCGGTACGTCGCTTAATGTATATCCTGCAGCGGGGTTGCTTCATTATGTACCGAGAGAAGCAGAGGTGTATCTGATTGATCCGAAACCGGTAGATACGCATACTTCCCGTTCGATACATGTGATTCAGAAGGGAGCTTCTGAAGGAGTGGCTGAATTGAAGCAGTTGTTGGGAGTTTGAGAGGTTTTCTCTTCCCGGTTTTATTCCAGTTCGGTGGCAAAAGTCTCCATGTTTTCTGCAAAGTAAAGGATAATCAATCTTTTTATGTATCCGGTTGCATGGATGAGATTGATCGCTCAAATTGATTGAAACTACATTTTTTTTGAGTTATTTTTGTCGAATATTAAATACAAATCTCTCATTTAACGTATGATACCGATGAAAAGCAAATTATTACTCACATGTATCCTCCTGTTTTTCTGTTCCTCTTTTCTGTGCGGACAGAATCAATCTTCTAAAGTGGCAAACTCTGTTGAAACGAATAATGGATGCATCCGGCACCCGTGGCAAGGAAAAAGAGTGGGATATTTGGGAGACTCTATTACAGATCCCAACTGTCATGGCGACAAGATAAAGAAATACTGGGATTTTCTGCAAGAATGGTTGGGAATTACTCCTTATGTATATGGTATCAGTGGCAGGCAATGGAATGATGTGCCCCGGCAAGCCGAGCAACTGAAGAAAGAACACGGTGAAGAAGTAGATGCTATCGTGATTTTGATGGGTACGAATGATTTTAATGCCGGTGTACCTATTGGAGAATGGTTTACGGAAACAGAAGAACAAGTGATGGCAGCCCGTGGACAAACCCAAAAGCTGGAAACCCGTAAGAAACGTACTCCTATAATGGATGGAAGCACGTATAAGGGACGTATCAACATAGGAATCAATAGACTGAAACAACTCTTCCCAGACAAGCAGATTGTGTTGCTGACCCCGTTGCACCGTTCACTGGCCAATTTTGGAGAAACGAATGTGCAACCGGATGAAAACTACCAGAACAGTTGTGGCGAATATGTGGATGCCTACGTGCAGGCTGTCAAAGAAGCCGGCAATGTGTGGGGAGTTCCCGTGATTGATTTTAATGCGGTAACCGGATTGAATCCGATGGTGGAAGAACAACTGATTTATTTCTATGATGCGGGATATGACCGTTTGCATCCCAGCACGAAAGGACAGATACGCATGGCACGAACGCTGATGTATCAGTTGTTTGCGTTGCCTGTTATGTTTTAGGTTACCGATGGATAACTGCACGAATCACAAACCATGCATGATGTATCGTGGTACTGATCCATCCATAATGCTCTGCCATAATGCGGAATCTCTCTTTGAGGGATGCTTTCCGGTTCCGGGTGGTCATGCCCTCGTCCAAATAGTCAATGATTGTCAGGTGAGTGTTGTGAAGGGTATGCGCTTTCTTCATGATGCGGATGCACCAGTCGAAGTCAGCGGAGAAGCGGTACTGCAAATCATACGGCTCTACCAACGTGTGGCGGGGGAAGAATGCCTGATGGCAGACCAACATCCCTTGTTTAAAGCTTTTCCACGTTAAAGTTTCCGGAGCGGATAGCCTGCGCATACGTAGGAAATGACCGTTCTTGTCTACGATGGCTGTTTCTCCATAAAGTACATCGGGAAGTTCGTTGCCGATGATGGTATGTATCATTTGCTGTAATGTATTATCTTCGTGGAAGCAGTCGCCTGCGTTCAGAAAGCAAAGGTAATCACCGGTGGCAAGAGAGATTCCTTTATTCATGGCGTCATATAATCCTTTGTCCGGCTCGCTGACGACAGTGTGTATCCGCGAACGGTACCGGTCGATGATGGATAAGGTCTTATCTTCAGATCCCCCGTCTACGATAATATATTCGACGTGATGATAGGTTTGTGAGATGACACTTAGAATGGTGTCCTCCAATACCTTCTCAGCGTTGTATGTTACCGTGATGATTGAGAATTTCGGAGTGGGATGGACGCTATGCATATTTTCCTGTTATTTTGTTATAGATATCCGTATATCTTTTGGCAACGATACTCTCCGAATAGTTGCCCAATACCTTGCGGCGGGCTTGTTCTGAGAGTTCGCTGTATTCCGGTTCTGTCAATATCCAGTGAATGCCGTTGGCAAAATCTTCCGAAGACTTGTATTGTGCCACGTAGCCATTGTGCAGATGGTCTATCATTTCGGGAATGCCGCCTACATTGAACCCTACGCACGGCACTCCGCATGCCATCGCTTCCATAATCATGTTGGGCAGATTCTCTTCCAGTGACGGGATGGCGAAAATATCTACTGAGTTGTATATATTCACTAATTCATGCTCATTCTTGATGTAAGGAAGTGAGTGTACACGAAAGGGAAGCAGAGCCTGTAACTGTTGGGATTGGTTGCCGAATGCAACTACCTCCAATGAATCTTTCCATTCCGAATGCTTTTCTGCCAGCATTTTGCAGGACTCAATTAAATATTTGACTCCTTTCCGCTTATCGGTAATCTTTACCGAACCGAACAGAATTAGTTTTTTGTTTTGCGGCAACATACATTTCGTACGTGCCTCCTCCTTCTTTTGTGGTTTGAAGAGATTCGTGTTAATGGCGTTCGGAATATTGACAATCTCTTTTCCTGCAAGCAATGCACTACTTTGTGCTTGTTCTTTCAGCCAATGACTGCAAGTGACGAAATGAATCGGGGCATGAGCATAAAGTTCTTGTTTGTTGCGGAAAGTGCGATATGACAGATCCTTCCGGCCTCCTTCCTTATATATATAGGGGCAGTGATGGCATTCCTTCTGGTATTTGGTACATTCCCGTGCATAGTGGCAGATACCGGTACAAGGCCACATATCATGCATTGTCCATACTACAGGCTTGCCGGATGACAATATCTTTCGGATATCTTTCAATGAGAGCATTCCCTGATTGACCCAGTGAAGGTGGATGACATCCGCCTGACGGAACTCCGGAAGTGACGTAATGTCCGTGCCGGTATTTGCTATATCTACATCAAACATATGATTCCGGTGAAAACGGTTGGCACTCCAGATGACAAGACGTTCCCACATGAATTTCCATACTTGCAACCAGCTTCTGTTCAACCCGACAACACTAATCTGGTCGGTCTGTTTGTCACGTACCAACATTTTAGCTTTGATACCGTTGTTTTTCAGCGATTCCATCAGACGGCTTGCCGCAACGGCCGGACCGCCCATCTTCTCAGAAGTATTAATAATCAGTATTCTCATTTTCTAAAGTTTGCTTGCCAACAGGCTTGTATACAGATTGATATATTGTCCGGCTACCACCTTGCCCGAATATTTAGTCATTACTTCGTTTCTCATTGCTTCCGGTGACACCCGTTCTTTCCCTTCGGTAAGTCCCCATTTTATTCCGTCGGCCAGACTTTCCGCCGACTGATAGTCAGCCAAGTATCCATTCTCCTTATGGCGGATGATGTCTGCTTGTCCGCTGTTGCCGAACGAAACAGGCAGGCAACCGCAAGACTGGGCTTCAATCAGTGTTTGTCCGAAGGTTTCGTAGAGCGAGGCGGACACTGCGACATCGGCTGCCGAATAGATTTGAGAAAGCTCCTCCGCTTGGCTTACCCAGCCCATGTAGGTATGACTGACCGGAATAGACGGGAGCACCTGCAGGGGGTATTTGATTCTTCCGAATAGTAGGAGGTGCAACTCTTTACTCCGAAAGTCTTTTCGTCGGATTAAAAGGCGAATGGCCTCCATCAACGTTGGGAATCCTTTTATCGGATCATCAATACGGGCAGCCCCGAACACGATAATCCGTTTGTCAGGAAGAGATAATGCTTGTCGGCATTCTACTTTATTAAGTATCCGGAAGTTGCTCAGTGAAAGCGTATTCGGTATCACTGTGACCGGCTTTCCTTTGAGTAGTGTGCTTTGGCGTACTTGTGAGGCGAGCCAATTACTTACTGTAACGATATTTATTCTTGCCGGAGAGAGTATGCTCTGTTTTTTCCTGAAGACGCGGTGAGACAAGTCGTTGTTCCCGGGAAAACGGAGAAAGTGGCAGTTTCCGCATTCGTTTTTGAATGATTCGCAAGAGTAGGAATAATGGCAGATGGAGGTACATTCCCACATGTCATGCATCGTCCAAACAACAGGTTTGCCGGAGGTGATGATTTGTTGAATATTGTGCAAGGACAGCATGCCCTGATTGATCCAATGCAAGTGAATGATATCTGCCTCTTTGAAAACCGGAAGCCGGGTGACATCGAACCCCGTATTGGCAATGGATACCCTAAAAAGATTCTTCCGGCTGAAAAGATTATTTGCCCAAATAATGAGACGTTCCCAGATAAACGTGAACTTTCTTTGCCAAGACTTACCGACGGTATGTACTTTATCGGAGTGGCTCGTTTTGTGCAGTACCAACATCCCGGTGTCTATTCCGGCACCGTTGAGCGATTCCATCAGACGGTTTGCTGCGATAGCCGCACCGCCTATTCGTTCTGAAGTATTGATGATTAGTACTCTCATGCGCATAAAAGTTTATGCAAATGTACGCTTTTCGTTGCAAATCTATGGTTGCTTGCGATAAGTTTTTACCGTAGTAGTTAAGATTTGCGATAATTCGCGGCTGTAATGTTCTAAATTATATTCCCGTTCTGCCAGTTTCCGACCGTTGGCTCCCATTTGCTGTGCTTCTTCAGGATGGGTGTAGAGGTAACGGATGGCTTGTTTCCATCCTTCTGTATCATTATAGTCTACATAGATACCTGTTCCTTCTTTTTCAATGTCCATTTGAAATTTAGGATTACGTGAGCAAATCACCGGGAGTCCTAATGCAAAAGCTTCTACCAGTGTGGTGAGTCCCACGGTGTAGGGGTTGTCAAGGCAGCAGATGACTACTACTTTTGAATGTGCTACTTCTGTGGCGAGCTTGTGTGGGATGATACCGCTCGTGAAATGTATCCGTATGTTGGTATATGGTATATATTTTTTTAGTAAAAGCTCATAGTTCTTGTCTCCGGCGGCAGGTGTGGTAAACACATCAAGGGGAAGCCCTGTTTCGGCAAATGCTTTTAGCAAGGTGGTGAAGTCACGATTCTCTTTCCCAGTAGTGATAAACGTCTTTTCCGGTTCTTCTTCGTTTGCGGCTGGAAGGTGCTGTCTCAGATAGTCATAGAAATCAAGGTCGGCTCCCCAATGTATAAGGTGCAACTGACCGGCGTTGACTTTGCCTGATTTTAAAGAGTCCTCAATTAACGTCTGACTGAAAAAGAACATTTGATCGATACCTCTATAATAAAAGCGGGAAACCAAATTCTTCAGTTTGTTGGAGTTTCGGACTACGGCTTGATGGTGCCAGATAGCAATGGGTTTGCGGTACAATCCGAACGCACGTAAGAAGATAATAAGCTCTAGTCCGTAAAAGGAGGTACCATACAAAAGGTCGTACGGTTCTTTGCAACGTATGATTTCAAAGAAATTGTAGAGTGAGAACCGTATACGGGATGCGAAATGACGGTAATGGTGGAGTATCGGGTGAATACCGTGTTTACTGAAATGAGTGAGCCCATATAATATATGTCCGGGGTGTAAATGGTTCTTCCATTCGTCCAATGCTTCTTGTATGGGGCGTGTGTGATAATAGTACATTTTCATGCGCCGAAGTCTCCTTTCAAGGTACGTTTAATTCGTCGAATCGCTTTGGCCATAAAGCAATTTGTGCGGTGGTAATAGCGTGCGAATGCTTCTCTGGCTTTTTCATTTTCTTCTATTGGCGACCATTTTTCTATTGGGAGCGGTTTCATCCATAAGGTGGAACTGTATAAACCTCCACCACCGCAGTTGGTGCCGCTTCCATCGAAACCGATGTTCTGAATAAGTGAACGTCCGGTGTTTAACGAGAGGATATCTGCTAAAAACAGGCTGGCATTCCAGCGGATGGCCCATGAATTGTTTTTTCCCTCGATTTGGCGCCTCAGCATTCGTGTGAAAGGATAATTCCCGTTGAGGTCAAATCTCCGTGTGAGGTTACGTTCTTCCAATTGGCGGAGCAGCTCTTTCCCGTCGGGATTGAAATATTTCCATGCTCTGTCCCAAGTAGCCCACCCCCAACTTCCGGTAAACTTGATAAGAAATGTATCGGGCAGGGAAGGGTCGTTGGTGAAATCACAAGCTTGTATGTGACCGACGCGTGGCTCGTCTTTGTAAGTCTCAAGTGCATCGTTCATAAATTGTAGGAAGTAAGGTGCTGTAATCAAGTCGTCTTCCATTACGATAACCCGCCCGAAGCGGTTGACTTGTGTGGTAACTCCGTCAATGATATTACGCGCAAGTCCCCAGTTCTTTTCCCGTTCGATGAGGGTGATGCTCTTAAATCCTGTTATCTTATGGATATAGTTGCGGACTTCAGCTACAGCTGCCTCGTCTGTGTCCTTGCGGGCTGCATCGGAATAGATGTAGAGCTCACTTTCGGCAGCGAGTGTGTTGTTTTGAAGTGTCTCCATCGTTTGTTTTAAATGTTCCGGACGATTGTACACGAACAGCAATATGGGAGCGTATTTTGTCATTATGTTATTTGGTTTTTGTTACTAGTTCAATAATTTTGCTGCCGAAGTACTGCCAAGCGTTTTCATCGAGAAATTGCCTATATCCAACTAGTGAGGCTTTTTCTTTTTTATAGTCTGAGAGGATGACGGCAATATCATCCAGACTTTTAAATGTGTGGACGTTTAATAGACTGTTGTGGCTGTAATCGATGAATGATCCGGTGGCTGGTCCTATTACCTTTGCCCCGAAAGAAAGGGAATCCATTAATACTCCCGAACTTAATACAGAATCGGGACAGTAAGGAATGAGTACAAAACGGGAGCAGGCTACGTAATTACTTAGCTTTTCAAACGATGGACTTTCAGGGATGATTTTGACATAATCAGGTGCTTTGTCCTGCAATTCTTTCAACAAAGAGGCGGAGGCACATCGTCCGATAATGCAGACATTGGGGTGTTGCTCCGGATGGTTACGTAGGTATGAAAGATATTCATGTATACCTTTATAGCGTGAGATAGTACCCCATATCAGCAAATCATAAAGAATATTATTCTCGGCAGGTAACTGTCGGGGAAGTCGATTGATGGTAGGATGGTGCAGAAAATGAACTTTTCCGCTGGCTTGCGGATATCTCTGCCGGATGATTTCCAGCCCTTCGGTAGCGTGTGTAAGTATTAAATCCGCTTTCCGGACGATGAAACGCATGAGGAATTTTTTCATGCCTGTATACCCGTCATTGTGTGGTTTTTTGTTGTGCAGTACCCATACGATTTTCTTCTTTGCCAATTTGAGTACTGTTACGAAACAGATTGCCGTGACAGCTTGTAAAAGTCCGTATTTGAAATCAGGAATACTTTCAAACCAATTGAAGATAATCACGTCTCCCCATCGTTTGGGAGGCAATATGCTAAGAAGTGGGTTTCGGTGTGGAGGATTGATAACAGTACTTTCTCCTTCACGGTTCAAGGAAGCGATGAAATTCTCTATATAGGGATTGTTTTTTTCGTTAGGGTTTTGCCTTAAACGCGGAAATACAGTAAATGTTATCATATTCCTAAGTCATTAATGGATGGCAAATTTACTACAATCTCGGATAAAATACAAGGGAGTGAAAAAAGACTTGATGCATGATTGCAAAAAACGTGTATGGGGATAAAGTTGTTTATGCTGAATGCAACAGACGCAACAGGCTTTCAGAATTCCAACAATACTGCCTGTCTTCATATACCGAATTGTTCGGATGGTATATTTCTGCCTGAATGGATAGTTGCTGACAGCTTGAAAATATCTTTTTGTAACATTGCGCTGTGAGTGGTTGCTTAGGCTTTTCAGAGCAGTTTGTAGTCCTTCCCATGCATTGTATTTTTGTTCCGTATGGTAGGAAGTGGCTTGAGGATGTCTACGCCAATAGACCAGTCCTTCGTCAATGAACTCTATTGGTCCGGAGACAACGGCAGCCAACATTAGCAAGGAGTCATAGGAGATGTTATTCTCTTGTTTCACAGCTTGCTGGAAAATGGGTAGGATATTGCGGTGGAAGAGACATTCGTGTCCCGGGACATATGGTTTCATTAATAGATAAAGCTCGTTGTAAAGTACATTAGATTTGTTTTTTTTCCCCATGGTCTGTTGAATATCCGTGGTGAATAGGTAAGAGTTATGAAAAAGTAGAGAATGATTTGTTGCGTGGTTCATCAGAATCTCTATCTTATCCGGTCGCCAGATATCATCTTGGTCGGAAGAGGCGATATATTCACCTTCAGCTTTGGCGAAGGCGGATGAAAAATTGTAATTGAATCCTAGTGGTGTCTCGTTAATATAGAGTTTGACACGTGGGTCTCTTTTTTGATATGCTTCAATAATTGTTACTGTACGATCGGTAGAACAATCGTCTTGTATGATCAATTCATGGATGGGATAGGTCTGGCACAATATAGAATCTATTTGCTGTTCAAGATATTTATCTCCGTTATAGGTACACATAACGACTGAAATGGAAACCGGTGAGCTCGGATTAATATTCATATTTTTGAATTTGTGTAAATACTGTCTGCAAAAATAGCCAAAGAATAATAAACTTGTTTACTTTTGTGTTGGAAATGAATATATGATTATGGAAAAGATTATATTAGTGCCGGTGGGAGGATTAGCTAATCGTATGCGCGCTGTAGCTTCTGCCGTTACCTTGACATATAGAGTAAGGAGAAAGTTGGAAGTACTATGGTTCCGTGATTGGGGACTGAATGCTCCCTTTTTCAAAGTGTTTGAGGAACCGGAGTTGATGAATATATCCTTTTCGGAGACTTCTTGCAAACATTTGCTTATGTATGACCGTCCTCGCAGGCGTAATTTTTATCTTCCGAAACTTTTTCAGAAATTGTTGTTTGAGGATTGTCTGTATGAAAGGGACGTACGTGCTCTTTGTTATAAGGAGTCGGAGCTGGAAGAGTGGGCATCTCAAAGTGGACGGTTGTATATTGCTACTTGTGACCAGTTTGCGAATTACAGTACAAATTTACTTCGTTCTTTGTTTCACCCTGTCGCTTCCGTTTGTGAGGAAGTCGAACGCCGTTTTTGTCACTTTTCCAAGCATACGGTAGGTGTACATATTCGTCGTGCAGATCATACGGTAGCCATCCGTCAAAGTCCATTGGATTTGTTTTTTACACAGTTGGACAAAGAAAGTGATATGTATGATGATTTGTGTATCTATCTGGCAACTGATTCGGAAGAGGTGAAACAGCAGTTACGCAATCGTTATGGTAGCAGGGTGCATACGGCTGAGACGGTTTCTGATCGTGGCTCGATTTCCGGAATTAAGGATGCTGTAGCCGATATGTATACACTGTCACGCACTCAAAAGATTTATGGATCTTCAGGCAGTTCTTTTTCGGAACTGGCTGCCCAATTAGGAGATATTCCCCTGCAAATACTTCGTGTTTAGATTTTCTTTCTTATAAATTCAATGCACTCACGGAATATCACGGATTGTAATTTCCATAAAATCAGAGCGTACAAAGATACTACCAGCACTATTTTTATTAGTAAGGATAAATATAGATTCCGGATTCCGAGAGTGATATAATAAGCGGAGGCAGTCAATGTGGCTGCTAATAAGAAATAAGGAGCGATATCCTTGAGTACACAGGATAGAGTCAAAGGTATTTCTCTTTTGACGAAGAAATACCAGACAAAAAGCCATAAGATATTGATGGTAATGAACAGATAAATCATCATTGTGATACCATAAGGATAGCTGAGACATGCTGTGATAAGTTGCAAAATGCTGAGTGTGATATTGCAGAACATAAACACGGAAGAACGTCCCCGGCTGACCAACAGGTTTGAGAACAGGTTATTAATAGGGATAAACGCACCCCAGATACAGAGCAACTGCATCATTTGGGCGGAAACGAGCCATTTGTCAGTAATGGTAATCACGATGAACTCTTTGGATACAATGCTGAGGCCGAACATGGCAGGGAAAGAGATAAATGCGGTGAAGCGCAGCATTTTACGGAATACGGCTACCTGACGCTGGGTGTCTTCCGTTATGCTTGCTAATACGGGCTGGGCTACTCCGTTAATCATTCCTGTGATTAAGGAATGTCCCATGTTATTCCATTTGTTTGCTTGGCTGAAATCTCCTACTGCCTGCTTGGTATAGAATTTCCCTAATAGTACGGAGAACAGATTGTTGTTGATAGTCATGAATATGTTGGTAATTAACATTTTACTACTAAAACCGAACATCTCTTTTATAGGAGAAAAGTCGAAATGGAAGCTAGGCATCCATTTGGCGAAGTACCAATTGAGTATAACGACAACTGCTACGTATACAAGTGATTGTATGGCTATGCCCCAATAGGCAAATCCATTTACGGCAAGGACTATTGCTGTAATACCGGATAATGTAAGTGAGGAAAGGGAAATAATCGTATTTTCTTTCACTTTGAGGTTGCGGAAAAGGATGGCGCGTGGAGCGATCCCTAAACTAGCGATAAAAAAACTTAGGAAAGTCAGTCGGGAAAGGGGGACTAATTCCGGCGTACGGTAAAACTCGGCAATCAGTGGAGCCGACAGGTAGAGCAATATATATAAGATGGCGCTACAAGAAACACTAAACCAAAATACGGCATTGTAATCTTTGTCCGAAGCATTTTTACGGTTGACCAAAGCGGAGATGAAACCGCTTTCCTGTAGGATGTTGGCTATCGTTGAAAAGATGGTCAGCATACCGATCATGCCATAATCGGAGCGTGACAACAAACGAGCCAGAACAATTCCGAAAAGAAGCCCCAGCAACTGCTGTAAGCTGTTGCTGAGTCCTCCCCAAAATAATCCTTTGGCTGTCTTTTGTCTCAGTGATTGCTCTTCACCCATTTTTTATTTTACTTCGCTGCCCGGCTTTACCTCCCGTCCCGGCATAATAACAGCCAAACTGCCATCATTATTTTCGGCGCTCAGAATCATTCCTTCGCTGACGATACCTTTCAGTTTGCGCGGGGCAAGATTGGCGATGAAGCAAACCTGTTTGCCTACCAGTTCTTCCGGTTGATAGTGTTTGGCAATGCCCGATACGATAGTACGTGTTTCCAGTCCGTCGTCGATTTTGAATTGCAACAACTTATCTGCCTTTGGTACTTTCTGGCATTCGAGGATAGTACCTACACGGATATCCAATTTCGTGAAATCATCGAATTCGATGTTCGGACGAATCGGATTGGCTTTGTAGTTTGCTTCTTCGTTTGCTTTTTTAATATCAAGCAACTTCTGTACTTGTGCTTCGATAGTAGCGTCTTCGATCTTTTCAAACAGCAGTTCCGGCTTATTCAACTGATGGCCTATGGACAGCAGATTGTCATTTCCTAGTTCAGCCCATTCGAATGTGTCCATATTCAGCATCTTACGGAGTTTCTCCGAACTGAACGGCAGGAACGGATCAAAAGCGATGGCGAGGTTGGCAACCAACTGTAGGGAAATGTTTAAGATAGTGCCTACACGCTCCATATCTGTTTTGGCCAATTTCCACGGTTCGGTGTCGGCCAGATATTTGTTACCGATACGTGCCAGATTCATGGCTTCTTTCTGTGCATCGCGGAATTTGAAAATGTCGAGCAGTTTTTCCACTTCTGCTTTTACGTCTGCGAATTCTTTCAGAGTTTCCTTGTCATAGTCAGTCAATTCGCCCTGTGCAGGTACTTTTCCGTCAAAGTACTTTTGGGTAAGTACCATAGCGCGATTCACAAAGTTGCCATATACAGCGACCAGTTCGTTATTGTTGCGTGCCTGGAAGTCTTTCCAGGTGAAGTCATTGTCTTTTGTTTCCGGTGCATTGGCGGTCAGTACATAGCGGAGTACGTCTTGCTTTCCGGGAAAATCGGCCAGGTATTCGTGCAGCCATACAGCCCAATTGCGGGAAGTGGAAATTTTATCTCCTTCCAGGTTTAGGAATTCGTTGCTCGGCACGTTGTCCGGCAGAATGTAACTGCCTTCAGCTTTCAGCATTGCAGGGAATACGATGCAATGGAATACGATGTTGTCCTTGCCGATGAAGTGAATCAAACGGGTTTCAGGATCCTTCCACCATGTTTCCCAACTATCGGGAAGCAGTTCTTTGGTATTGGAAATGTATCCGATAGGCGCGTCAAACCATACGTACAAAACTTTTCCTTCTGCTCCTTCTACGGGAACGGGGATTCCCCAATCGAGGTCGCGGCTTACGGCACGTGGCTGCAAGCCCATGTCGAGCCAGCTTTTGCATTGACCGTATACGTTGGGACGCCATTCTTTATGATCTTCCAGAATCCATTTGCGCAGCCATGCCTCATGTTTGTCGAGGGGAAGATACCAATGCTTGGTTTCTTTCATTACCGGCTTGCTCCCGCTGATGGCGCTTTTCGGATTAATGAGATCTGTCGGAGAGAGTGAAGTACCGCATTTCTCACATTGGTCACCGTATGCTCCTTCCGAGTGGCAGTGAGGACATTCTCCGGTGATATAACGGTCGGCGAGGAATGTTTTAGCTTCTTCATCGTAGTATTGCTCAGACGTTTTTTCGATAAATTCTCCTTTGTCGTACAATGTTTTGAAGAAGTCCGAAGCTAGTTGGTGATGGGTCGGTGAACTGGTGCGGCTATACACATCGAATGAGATTCCGAATTCCTCAAATGACTTTTTAATTAAGGAATGGTAACGGTCTACTACATCCTGCGGGGTGATTCCTTCCTTTTTGGCACGGATCGTGATAGGCACTCCGTGTTCGTCCGAACCGCCGATGAATAATACATCTTCTTTTTTCAGGCGCAGATAGCGTACATAAATATCTGCGGGTACGTATACACCGGCCAGATGACCGATGTGGACAGGTCCGTTCGCATAGGGCAATGCCGATGTGACGGTGGTTCTTTTGAATTTCTTTTCCATTGTATCGTGTGATTTTATTGTTTTCAGCTTTGTAATGTGCAAAGATAGTGACTTTCTGTCTGATAGCAAAAGTTTGTTTCAATATATTGTGCGAGGGGTTAGAATAAGGATATACCTCCTAAAATATCTCATTAATAACCAAATGTAATAACCGATTTTAATAACGTTTGGTAATAACAAAGATGAGCGAACAGGTATTTTTAGATTTCAGTTTGAATTTCAATTTGCGGCAGACAAAGAAGAATATGCCAACCATTATTTATGCCCTGTTTACCTTTAGAGGGAGACAATACAAGGTCAATATTGGCGCCAAAGTTTATCCAACGCAATGGAATAAGCGGAAACAAATAGCCACTATCAGCAACGGGCAAACAAGGCTGGATAATCGCAATAATGAGATAGTCAATAAAAGAATAAGGTCCATATTTGCCGTCTTTGAAGAGAAGAAGAGTTATCTTTGCGAGAACTTAGAGAGGATAGACTTCCTCTTTGAAGAAATGAGGCAAGCTATTAATCCTAATCTTAAAACTCGTTATACAATTATGAAAGATAACAACCAATTATCTGCAACGCTTATCTTAAGTCAAATGGCAGAAAGGAATATTCCTTCAGAGAATAGTCGGAAGATATATCTGGGATATGTAACGGCATTTAAAGAGTATTTGGAAGCTAAAGGCATAAGCAACAGGTTATCTGCCATAAATACAGATGTACTGGAAGATTACCAACAATTCCTACTGGACAGGAATCCTACGAAAATTAAAACTCTCCTTAACAAAGTCAAGGGGATTGTAACGTTAATCAACCATGCCAATAAGGATAAAGCTATTAAAGCAAACATAAACACCAATGGCATAACATATCTGGAAGACAAGCGGAGCAAGGAGCAGAAGAAAAGCAAACAGGTTCCATTAACAGAAGGACAATTATTAGCCATATATAATTGCACTGATTTAAATGCCAAAGAGAGTGAAGCTAAAGATTTGTTTATTTGTCAGTGCTTGTTAGGGCAACGTATTTCAGATTTACCTAAAATATTTAAGGGAGAATATACGATTACAAAGCTAGAGGACGGTAATGAAGTGATTTCGTTTATAGTTCAAAAGACCATAGAACAAGCTACATTACATCTCTTCCCGGTAGTAAAAGAAATTTTAGAACGATATAAGCAAACAGGTTTCAAACATATAGATTTACTTACAGAAGATGAAAGGATAGTCAAGAAGAATGAAGCTAAGCTGAATAGAACAATTAAACAGGTATGTGAGAAAGCGGGACTGGATAGCGATATAAACTATGTTGAACAAATAGGTGGTAATATAACTAAAAAGAGAAAGAAACTATTTGAGTTAATTCATACTCAAACAGCAAGACATACTTTTATCACTTTGATGTGTCGCTTGGGTATACCTAAAGAGGATGTTATAATAGCAACTGCGCATACAGATACCACAATGATAGACGATGTTTATTTGCACGAAACTGTAAATGACAAAGGGACAAGGCTCATTAATTCTTTAAAGAAAATCAAAGGTAGTACATTATTCAAGATTGAAGAGGCAAACAACATGGTAGATACTACTATGAATGAAGAAGAAACGGTTAAGAAACCAAATTCAACTGCAAGCGTAACTGATAATATAACCTTCGATACTCTGTTGGACACTCAATTTTTTGCGTCTAAAATCAATAAGGCTGTTGAACTACAATCACAGGTAGGTCACTTAAAGGATGGAAAGCTGTGTAGCTATGACAATGAAATCACATCCCTTATAAGCGAGATAGAAAAATTCTCCCAATCTTCCACTCCTGATTCTGATGTGGCAAAACAATATGTGAAACAGTTATCTGTTGGAAAGCAATCAGACTTACATGACAGTTTTAGAGAAATGATTATCAAGTGCGTTAAAATTGGTATCAGTAAGGATGCAATTATGCAGTTTATCAATAAGGCATTGGAAATAGGCTTGTTGGATAAGGAAAGATTCACCAATATAAAAGAAATCACTACAGCCTTATTGGATAAAAGGAATCAGGGCTGACAAGCTTTTTAGGAAATCAAGGCTTCTGGTAAGCCTGAACATCATATTCTCCCCGACCCGCTACGGCTATGGGGAGAATTTTTGCTTTATCGCATCCTCAACTCAAATATTCCACAATTTCGACTTGTCGTTTGGTGATGCGGTCGGGACTTTATACCTTTGCAACGTGATTGAAAGTCAGAAATGACCGAGTTTCTCGTCACCCAGATTCACCACTACAAACCTAAATCTACTTCAAATGAAAGAACTGACCTACGCAGACATTCGTAAAGTGGCACTAGAGCACGGTATCAAGGACACAAGGCTGCACATTGGACTTTGGGCTACTGACCGATACATCAAAAAGCGCAAAATGGTTCAAGGCAAGACCTACACAATCTACCTACCGCATCATAAACAGGAACAGGAATGATTTTTTAGTTCTAACCCTGTTGCCAAGCTAACATAATAAGAGGTGTTTTCTTCATAAAACTTTTAAACTAAAGTTTTAAAAGACGCTTCCGCCATAAACGATATAATACAAGACATAACATTTAGATTGCTTGACTATGCTAAGTCAGCGGTAAAGTAATAGGCGTAGTAATACGCTTATTATTTTATTCTTATGGACGAGTTTT